>AEKF01000012.1_pt1 | contig 70482 bp, 65 predicted proteins | sample 342668 | NCBI WGS metagenome assembly AEKF01 (sample SAMN02954267, study PRJNA50815) | food metagenome | biome: terrestrial; feature: fermented food; material: kimchi; isolation source: Jonggazip commercial cabbage kimchi | place: South Korea | collected 2009-06 | reverse complement strand
TCCATACCGAAGTCTGAAATCTTACCAGAATTCAAACCATCAATAATAGCGTCAATGTCCATCAAATTACCACGCGCAGCGTTCATGATAACCACACCATCCTTCATCTTAGCAATAGCATCTGCATTGATTAGATGATGGTTTTCAGGTACACCAGGAACATACAATGAAATTGCATCAGCTTGTGCATATAATTCGTCTAATGTGTCAACGTACAAACCTTCTGCTTGTAATTCAGCATTTGGGTACTTGTCATAAGCAATAACCTTGGCCCCAAAGCCTTTCAAAATGTTAATAGCAACACGGCCAATATGACCTGTACCAATAACACCAACTGTTTGCATACGCATTTCACGTCCAATTGTTGGTGCCCAACGCAAGTCGTGCTTAGCAATTTTGGCATCCAATGCTTTCGTGCGACGTAGCAAACGAGATAATTGAATCATTGAGTGTTCTGCAATAGCATTTGGTGAATAAACAGGAACATTTGAAATGTTAAAGTTAAATTCACGTGCTGCATCAAAATCAATGTTATCTGTACCAACGTTACGCAATGACAAGTTAGTAACACCAACGTTAGCTAAAGCTGTCAATGTTTCACGTGTGTAGTCCAATTGTTGATAAACAACAGCTGAATCTGATCCCTCAGCCAACTTAGCTGTTTCAGGTGTCAATAATTCTTGTGTGTAGTCCACTTCAATCTCTGGGTTAGCCGCTTTCCATTCTTCAAGTGATGGCTTTTCATCATCACGAATGCCGTAAGCAAAAATCTTCATAAGATCCTCCAAAATTTTATTTCATCTATAATTGTACCCTATTTCACGAGCTAACGCACGCGATTAAGCCCATATAATGCATAGATTTCAGAAAAAATTTCACCCCTTACAAATGACAGTCGTTAAACAAATGTAACCCATTCCATTTTCTTTACTTTAATCACTAATTAAAGCACTTTCTACTAACTATAACAATATGCCTACTAATAAAGTAACCAGCATCCCCATAAAAACGACAACTAAATTTTTAATGGCTAAAATGAATGTCTCTTTTTTGACAGGATGATTCACGAATGCACGTGCATTTTTGATAATAATCGGCAGTAAAATTAATAAAGTATAAGAAGTTGTTGGCAACCAGCCAACTAGTGTCACGAGTATAATTTCAACAAAAGCTAAAATTGCCCAAAAGACATATATTTTTTTCGCATTTTTAATGCCTATGTAGTGAACTAAAGTATGTCGATCATTTGCTTGATCCTCATCATAATCAGCAATGTTATTAGCAAACATAATCTCTGCAATAAAAATAGTCAATGGTAAACTGACAATAAACCATTGAAACAGTACATTCCCTGTCGGCACCATGCGTGTGTTTACATATACTTGAGCCACGAAAATAAAATAGCCCATTGTTATTCCAGATACAATTTCACCAAATGGTGTATTTGTGATCGGTTTTGGTCCGGCAGAATAAAAATAACCAATTAAAAAACTAACAATTCCAATAATCCAAGTTATATAATCCGTTCGTAAAGCGACAATAACTCCTGCAAGCACTGCTATCAATGCCAGGCCTTCTGCAACATGCAATACTTGTTTATCAGTAATTGCTTCAACATCATCAGACTCCCTCAAAAAAGAGTTCTCTTTTTGGCGTTTATTATCCTCATAACGATTGAAAGTATTAACGGCTAAATGTACTGCAACCGTCGCAATAATTAACAATAGTGTATTCACCCAATTAACACGAGCATACTGCCACTGGCTATATGCTAAACCAACCAATAGTGGTGCAATACTCGGTACAACAACCCGAATCTCCACCAAGTCTAAAAACTGCTTATATGTCATCATTTTATAAATCCTCTGACATTTATTGTATCAGAAAACAAAAAACGACACCGCATCGTGTCGTTACAATAAATGTTAACTTTTGAATTAGTGTGTACTATCACTTACTTTCATACGGTGTTAAGCGAACTTTTCCGTCGATGTACTCGCCAACGAATATGTCATTAATACTGTCATAACCTTGATTTTGTACAATATCAGTTAACCATGACTCATCACGATCAATGATGTCCAATACATCCATGTTGATTTGCCCATCAAATATAATAGGATATTTCATATTCTCCTCACCGGCTAAGATTACTGTCAGCTGTCCATTTATTTCAAGCACAGCTCTTTTAACTTGAGACAAATCATAGACACTTTGTGATCGCAATTTAAACATTAAATCATTCGCTGATAAGCCAGAAGACAGGACGTTTTTGATGTTCACTTTTCCTCGTTCAACGACAACCTTAGGCTGACCATCAATTAATAGTTTAACGTAACGATTATGTTCTTTTAAAAACTTGAATGTCATTACTAACATTGTCCAAATAATCAATACAATCGTAAATTGAAAAACTGTGATGGTGTCTGAGTAAATAACTGCGCCAATAATACCACCCAAAACATAATTTTGAACCTGATCTAACGCGTTTGTCGGTGCTAAGTTGCCCTTTCCCATAACATTAATCTGAATTATTAAAGCTACCAACCCAATTGCTAGCTTAGTTAATATGGGTAGATAAATACTCATTTGACCACCTTCACTTTCGAGTTAATTAGGTATGCACGTGTCAGGCTATAAGACTGTTGATCAGCACTAATTGTGAGCCGATAGAACTTTTTGTCCATTTTTACTAACATACCATCACTCACTGTTGTCGAATTAAAATATAATTTATCTTTAGAAACACCTTGCGTTTTGGCAAACTTAGTTACAAAAGCAGCCATTTGTGTCTTCTGATCGTCCTGCGATTTAGCTTGCTGATAATCTGTATATCGTGCACCAGCTAGGAATAAAAAAAGCAACAACGCTATAATGCTTAATTCGCGATAGCGAGTTTGCAAACGATTTCTAACTGAAGCCACCGTACCGACTGCCATCAAAACAAAAACAACAACCATTAAATATTTACCAATAGTGTCGTTTATATTTGTTTGTTTTATTAAATAGTCAACGGAATAAAAATTCATCTCAAAATACCTCGTTAATTATCATACCATATCTCTAAAAAGCCATTGAATCGGATTCACAATGCTTGAAGCAACTATCAAAAAGCGATATATTATTTATATTATACTCATATAAGTAAAAGGAGCTGCTATCTTGTCAACAGAAATTACAAATCAACAAATTAAAGATTTTCGTACAGCAACAGACGATAAACACAACAACATTATTCGTCGAGCTGTTACCAAAAATGGTATTCACAGCGCGAGTTTTGACCAAGAGATTGCAAATATTAACACACCAATATTCTCAATTGATCTAGACACTGGAAAAGTTGCTAACCAAAAGCAATCGGGGCGTTGCTGGATGTTTGCCGCCTTAAACACGATGCGCCATGATATTAAAGATAGGTTTCACATTAGTGATGAATTTCAACTTTCCCAAAGCTACACGTTGTTCTGGGACAAGTTTGAAAAAGCCAATTATTTTTATGAAAATGTTCTCAAAACGGCAACTGAGCCTCTTGACTCACGTCGCGTTGCCTTCTTATTGACTACGCCTCAACAAGACGGTGGACAGTGGGACATGATTGTCTCTATCATTGAAAAATACGGTCTGGTGCCACAAAGCATTTATCCTGAATCAAAAGCTTCTTCTGCCACTACAGAACTCAACAACACGCTCAATACGCTTCTAAGACACGATGCAACTGTCCTGCGTGGGCTAGTGGCCCAGCAAGCCTCAAAAGACAAGATCTCTAATGCACGCAATGAAATGTTAGCTAACGTCTACCGCTTGTTGTCACTAACTTTGGGTGAGCCACCTGTTCAATTCGACTTTGAATACCGAGATGAGCTGCACAACTTCCACGTTGAACGTCAATTAACACCACAGGATTATTACCAAAAATTTGTTAGTTGGGACTTAGATGAGTATATTTCTGTCATTAACGCACCAACTGCTGACAAACCATTTGATGCCACTTATAATGTTGACATGTTGGGTAATGTTGTTGGTGGGCGTGACGTCAAACACCTTAATGTGGATATCAACAAAATGAAAGCATTCGCCATTTCACAACTCAAAGATGGTCAAAGTGTCTGGTTTGGTGTAGATATGGGTCCTCAAGTTGATCGAGAGAGTGGTCTCATGGCCAGCGGTATTTTTGCTTCCGATGATTTATTTAACGTTGACTCAACGATGACCAAAGCACAGCGTCTTGACTACGGCGAAAGTCTAATGACACACGCAATGGTCTTGACAGGTGTAGATTTAGATGAAAATGACCAACCAACAAAGTGGAAAGTCGAGAATTCTTGGGGCGAGAAAGTTGGTAAGAAAGGCTACTTCACAATGTCAGACGATTGGATGAGCGAATATGCTTATCAAATTGTTGTCAAGAAGGAATATCTAAGCTCAGAACTAGTCAATATTTATGATAATTCAAAGCCAACATTGTTGTCTCCATGGGATCCAATGGGTGCATTAGCTTAGAAAAAGATGAGGCGTCAATTTAAATATGACTCTAAAAGAACAGCTTCTTCAGATTAAACAAAATAGCCCTTCGATTATTTCTAACAAACTACTTTTTGAAATGGTTGAAAACATTGGCTCGTTAGATTCTGAATTACGAGACACACTCATCTACAGTCTCTTTTCTGACTGGACTACAACTGGGAAGTTATCAGTAAATCAAGAACAAAAGGTGTCGAGTTTCTTGCTTGATAACAGTTATCTATTACAAAATATCGATAATAAAAACGATAAACTAAGTATCTTTACTCGTAGCTTTGCAGCACTTTTTCTAGCCTCACTATCATACCGTCATAATAATCATTCATTTTTATCTCAAAGTCAACAACGTCAGATTATTGAACAAAGTATTGATTATATTCAGAACGAACATGATTTTCGTGGTCTAACAAATGATGGTTGGGCTCATGGCATTGCCCATATTGCAGATTTGCTCGATGAAGTTGTTGATTTCACTACTTTTACACACAATGACAGCATCCTTGTCATTAACGCCATCAAAAATATTTTACACAATTCATTTCTATTCACAGCTGATGAACCTGGTCGAATGGTCGTTCCAGTTCTGCATTTGATTAATAAAAATATAATATCCGATGATGAGCTTAATAATTGGATTACTTTGCTTAATGACCTCAAAGTTGATAACTTCAATGCTTATAGTAATGTTTCACTTTTCATGATCAAGTTACAAGCACATTTATTAATAGCGTACCCAGATTCGAATAAATTAGTTTCGTTAGTCAATTGCACAATTAAACAAAATTACCAGCGTTTCAAATATATATAACCAAATTCTTTAAAAAATAAGGAATACAAAAAGACCAATCTATTACAAGATCGGTCTTTTAATTTTACTAATAATATTACATCATACCTGGCATACCACCTTGTGGCATAGCAGCTGGTGCATCATCTTTTGGCTCTTCAGCAACGACAGCTTCTGTTGTCAACAACAATGCTGAAACAGAGGCGGCATTTTGCAATGCTGAACGTGTTACCTTAGTAGGGTCCACAATACCAGCGGCAATCATGTCTACCCACTCATCAGTAGCAGCGTTGTAACCAAATCCTTCTTTTTGTTCCTTCAACTTGTTAACAATCACTGATCCTTCTAAGCCAGCATTTTCAGCGATTTGACGAACAGGTGATTCCAATGCTTTAATAACAGTATTGATACCAGTTTGAACGTCGCCTTCTTCTGACAAAGCTGAAACAGCAGCAATAACATTTACCAAGGCTGTACCACCACCGGCAACGAAACCTTCTTCGACAGCAGCACGCGTTGCATTCAAAGCATCTTCAATGCGGTACTTACGTTCTTTCAATTCAGTTTCTGTGGCTGCACCAACGTTAATAACAGCGACACCACCAGCCAACTTTGCAAGACGTTCTTGCAACTTTTCACGATCAAAATCAGAAGTTGTTTCAGCAATTTGTTGCTTGATTGTGTCAACACGAGATGCGACAGCACCCTTATCACCTGAACCTTCAACAATTGTTGTGTTATCCTTTGTGATGTTAATCTTTGAAGCTTGACCAAGTTGATCAATTGTAACATCCTTCAAATTCAAACCAAGATCTTCAGTAATTACTGTACCGCCAGTTAAGATAGCGATATCTTCCAATTGTGCCTTACGACGATCACCAAATCCTGGTGCCTTAACCGCAACAACATTGAATGTACCACGCATCTTGTTCAAAACTAATGTTGGCAAGGCTTCACCGGTAATATCATCAGCAATGATCAACAAAGCACGTCCTTGTTCAACAACACTTTGCAATACTGGCAAAATATCTTGAATGTTACCAATCTTCTTATCAGTAATCAAGATGTATGGATTATCTAGGTTAGCTTCCATTTTGTCATTGTCAGTCACCATGTATTGTGACATGTAACCACGATCGAATTGCATACCCTCAACAACATCAAGTGTTGTTTCGATACCCTTTGATTCTTCAATGGTGATCACACCGTCATTACCAACTTTATCCATTGCTTCAGCAATCAATTCACCAACTTCTTCATTGGCGGCTGAAATTGATGCAATTTGAGCAATTTCATCTTTAGTATTAACTGTGTGCGACATTTCATGCAGCTTTGCAACGGCTGCTGCAGTTGCTTTTTCAATGCCTGTTCGAATCCCAACTGGGTTGGCACCAGCAGTCACGTTCTTCAAACCTTCACCGACAATTGCTTGAGTCAAAACAGTAGCGGTTGTTGTACCATCACCTGCGATATCATTTGTCTTTGAAGCAACTTCAGCGACAAGCTTAGCGCCCATATTTTCAAAATGGTCTTCTAGTTCAATTGCTTTAGCAATTGTTACACCATCATTGGTAATGGTTGGTGCACCATATGATTGTTCCAAAACAACATTACGACCCTTTGGTCCAATAGTCGTTTTAACTGTATCAGCTAACTTGTCAACACCGGCCTTCATCTTTGCACGTGCATCTTCTGAAAACTTTAATTCTTTAGCCATGATTTAAATATCTCCTTTGATTTGATAATTATTCGACAACTGCAACTATGTCTTTTTCGTGCAATGCTAAGTAATCTTGCCCTTCAAATGACACTTCTTGTCCTGCATACTTATCAAACAAGACTTCATCACCGACTTTAACTGTCAAATCACGGACTGTGCCATCATTTAAGACATAACCCGTACCCGCAGCTACAACTTTACCAGTAACAGGCTTGTCCTTGGCATTACTTGCCAAAACAATCCCACCGACAGTTTCTTCTGCAGCTTCCGTTACTTCAATAATCACACGATCACCCAATGGCTTCAACATGGATTCATACCTCCGAGATTTTCTTTTTTAGCACTCTTTAAACGTGAGTGCTAATTACAATTTTAAGTATAACACTATCATCAAAAATGTCAACAAAAAAGACGTGATCTAGTTGTCACGTCATCAAAGAAAAGTCCCTCCATGCGCCTCAGAAATATCATAAGCGATCGTAAAAGCCTCCGGATCAACTTGATGAATGCCACGCAAAAAATGATTATACTCATGATTATCAAGGACCACCATCAACATTTCACGTCCATCACCCATATAACCGCCACGAACATCCATAATTGTGAAGCCCTTGTCACCATCAAGCAAATATTTTTTCAAATCATCAATGCGATCATTTGTTGTAATGTAGACCATTTTACGACGATCCAAACCAGTTTCGATATAGTTCATCACAACCGCAGTAATAACTAATGAAAAAAGCGCCAAAATCAGTGCTTCTAACCCTTGCGTTACCAAGTTGCCTAACGAAACAACTGTATCAATTGCCAGCAGAGATAAAGCTGGTGAAATGCGAAAATACTTCTTAAAAATCATCGGAGGCACTGCAGTTCCACCACTAGAAGCATCAATTCGATAAAGTAATGCTACACCAACAGCAAAAATACTACCACCAACAAGCACCGCAAAGGTTCGATCTTGTAAAACTTGAAAACTTGGTGTAACTTTCAATAACACCGGCAAAACAATACTGCCAAAAGCAATTCGCGCTGTGGTACCACGATCCAAAAAAACAGCTGCCAAAACAATCATAATCAAATTGACGATCAACACAGTAGCTGCTCGATCAAAACCCACCAATTCGTTAATTAAAATAGCCAATCCAGTTGCGCCACCAGCAGCAACTTTTGCCGGTGCATAAAAAAAGTTAATGCTGATTGCTACGATTTCGAGTGCCATTACAATAACAATATAACGTAGTGCTTGATAGTTTTTAAGTATTTTCATTTAATATCCTCATTGTTTGTGGCATTCATTTATTTGCGTTTGAATCGTGACCGAATAGTATCCCATAAGGATGCAGTTCGTAATATTTTGTCGTTTCCTAGATGCTCACGCATCACTTTAAGTAAACTGCCCGACGACTTAGCAGAAAAATCTAAATCAATTTTATCTGTTTTAATTTTAAATCGGCGACTAACTCGATTCCCTGTGACGTGTACGTAGACAGCGCTTATGTTTTTCCAAGGAATTTGAATATAATCTTCAACATTATTATCATTAAAGAACTCGAACGCCTGATCTCCTACTAAAATCTTACCATACTTCGCCCCAATACCTAGATAAGAAATGCCTTGCGTTGTATATTCTGCTTTTGCGTTTAAAGACTGTACCATGAATATGTTCCCCTATTATTTTCTATGTACCATTAAAAGTGCTTGCCAGATTGACAAGCACTTTTAACATGAATGCTATTACATTATGTTTAAGGCATGCATTACGATACCAAAGATAAAGATACCAATAATCATAACGATTGGTGATACTTTTTTCTTCAACAACCACATTGCCAAGAATGTCAGTAAGAGTCCCATCAACCCAGGAATCAAACTGTCTAAGTTACTCTGTAACGTATTAGGGGCTAACTTTGTCAATGATAATCCGGAAGCTTGCTCACCTAAGATCTTCTGCAACTGTGCGCCGGTAACATTCCCATTTGGGAAATTAATGTAGGCACCCTTTGCCAACTTCTTTGCTGGCAGTTCAAGAATAAATTTGATCGATACCCAGCGCTCAACCAAGACAGCCAAGATGAACATACCAAGTATTGAAGCACCCTTTGTAATGTCCTTCAATAACCCACCAGACAAATCTTGCGTAATGGCACTTCCAGCTTTATAACCAAATTCTTGTGTATACCACAAGAATGCCATACGAATAATGTTCCAAAGAACAAAGAATAAAATTGGTCCCAGAATATTACCACTAATTGCCAATGATGCACCCAGTGCACCCAGAATTGGTCGGATTGTGAACCAAAAGACCGGATCACCAATACCTGCCAAAGGACCCATCATACCAATCTTAACACCCTGAATAGCAGTATCATCAATTGGCGCACCATTGGCACGTTCTTCTTCCAAAGCTAATGTCACACCAAGGATAGGTGAAGCAACATAAGGATGCGTATTGAAGAATTCCAAATGGCGCTGCAAGGCTAGCGCACGATCTTCTTTTGACTTATACAATTTTTTGATCGCAGGAATCATAGAATAAGCCCATCCAACGTTTTGCATACGTTCATAGTTCCAAGAACCTTGGAGGAATTGTGAACGCCATGCAACTGACATACGATCTCTTTTAGTTAATTCAATTTTTCTTTCAGCCATCATCTTGCCCCTTTCTAGTACTTGTTCAAAATGTCGCCGACTGGATCACTACCACCGCCGCCATTTGAACCGTTACTGTTACCACCCATTTTTGACAAGTTGATGTAGATCAAAGCAAGTGCAACACCAATTGCTCCTAACGCGATCAACGTTAGTTCACTAACAGCTGCTAACGCAAAACCAATAGCGAAGAATGGCCATACTTCACGAGTTGCCATCATGTTAATAACTAATGCATAACCAACGGCGACAACCATTCCACCACCTATAGCCATGCCACCAGTTAACCATTCTGGCATAGATGTCAAAGCTGCTCTCACTGCCGCAGCAGGTACAGCAATTAAAATAGCAGCAGGTACAGCTATACGTAGACCTTGTAGTACAAGTGCAAATAGATGCAAGCGCTCAATAGTACCAATTTTTCCTTCTTTAGCAGCAGCATCAGCTCCGTGAGTCAATCCAACCGCAACAGTACGAACAAGCATTGTCAGGAACAAACCAGCAACAGCCAAAGGAATAGCTGAAGCTACGGCCACTGAGATTCCTGTACTAGAGAAATCGCCACCTTTAACCATAATGATTGAGGAAGCTACTGAGGCCAAGGCCACATCAGGGGCAACAGCCGCACCAATATTAGCCCAACCTAAGGCGATCATTTGCAATGTACCACCTAAAATTATACCCGCTGTCAGATGACCAGTTACTAAACCAATTAGCGTGGCTGAAACTAGCGGTTGATGAATTTGAAATTCATCCAGAATACCTTCCATACCTGCAAAGAAGGCAATGATTACGACTAAAACTATCGCAATAACAGACATATTAGACACCTTTCTTAATTAAACATTTTACATGTCAAATTATTTAACATTTGCTTTCTTGATTAAATCAAACAAGTTAGCCTTACTATCATTAGGCACTTTTCGAACATCAAATTCAACGCCTAAGTCGCGTAACTTTTCAAAAGTGGCAACATCATTTTTATCCATAGACAAAACTTTGTTGACCATTGTTTTTCCTTCTGAATGTGCCATTGAACCAACATTCAATGACTTAATCGGTACGCCACCTTCTACAGCAGTTAACACATCTTCAACCGTTTCAAACAGCAGGAATGCGTCAACACCACCAAAGCGATCGTCCTTAGCCACCTCAATCATTTTACTGATTGGTACAATATTTGCGCGCACATTGTTAGGCGCAGCTTGTTGGATCAAGCTCTTACGCAGCTCATCCTTGGCCACCGCATCTGAAACAACAATAATACGATTTGCTTTTGAATCAGGTGTCCAAGCCGTGGCCACTTGCCCATGAAGTAAACGTGTGTCCAAACGGGCTAGCTTAATATTGATGTGTCCTTCTTTTAAGCCAACAATTTTTTCGGAGGTTTTAGCTTCCGTTTCTTCTTTGGCTTCTGGAACTGACTTCACACCATCCTTAGCAACAGGAACCAAATACGTAGCCAATCCAGCGGCTGTATCTTGGCTCAAACGGCCAGCATAGGCTTCAATTAACATTGGTAAATTCAACCCTGCAATGATAGCCATTTTTTCTGGATTTTGCTTCTGAATTAAACTAGCGCGGTTAAATGGTGATCCTCCCCACAAATCAACTAAAAATAGGATTTGATCATCATTATTAAACTTCGCCAATGCCTCCTGGTAATGCTTATCTAAATCGTCTGGCCCTTCGTTAGGCAAAAATGTAACAACTTCAACATTTTCTTGTTCACCGAAAATCATTGAACCTGACATCAGTATGCCTTTAGCAAAGTCTCCATGACTGGCAATAATTAGATTAACCATCCGGTTATCTCCTTCTCATTAAAATACTTACTATATGATTATAACGGAACAAAACAGTTTTGTAAACGCTTTCAAGTAAGTTTTTTGTTACCGTTTACATATTTAATTATAATCCTAGTTTACCAAAAAGTACAAGCTTTCACTTTTTCTTACATACCTTGTATTTTCTTTTCATAAAATAGTTTTTCAAAAGGTAAATTGTGATGAAAACTAATGAAATAATAACTTACAATCTAGCGACTTCTTCTAAATTCATCTCACAAATACGTCTTTATTTGTTGTTGTAGGTGTGACAAAACTGCGTATGAGCGTCATATCACCATTTAATCGATAGTTTTTTGCATCACTCAATACTATAAAACTATCACCTTTTTTGATTTGATCGGCATCAATAAAACCGGACCCTTCGATCACCGTAAACAGTTCATAATGGTGAGTTAGTTCAAACAATGATGGGCCGCGAACCAACAACTTATCTATGGTAAATTTTGTTGCTACTACCAAACGTTCAATGACAGTTTGGTCAACAATCGTGGTATCTTGAATTAAGGTAGGATCTACATGAGGTACAGTAGTGACTGCTAAGGCCTCTTCAATTTGAAGCGGACGCTTTTCTTTTGTGGCGGCATCAATTCGATCAAAGTCGTAGAATCGATAAGTTGTGTCAGAACTCTGTTGTATCTCAAGAGCAATAATACCAGCCCCTAAAGCGTGAAATGTACCAGAAGCAACATAAAAGAAATCTCCCTTCTGCACTGGAATTGTGCGTAATAACTTTTCCCATTCTTTTTGATCAACCATCTTTTTAAGTTCATCTCGTGTTTTCGCATGATGACCATAATATATTTTAGAACCTGGCTTTGCATCTAAAATATACCAACTTTCTGTTTTGCCAAATTTTTCGTGAGACTGTTTATCATTCGGATGAACCTGAATTGATAGATTTTCATGGGCATCCAAAATTTTCACTAATAGTGGAAATGCTTCATCACGTCCATGACCACCAAACAATTCTGGATGATCTTGCCAAACTCGACTAAATCCTTGACCTGCTAATTTCCCGTTAATTACAGTAGATTGTCCATTGCTATGGGCAGCAATTGTCCAAGCCTCCCCAGTGTGATCACTCGGGATTTTATAATTAAAGTCTTCCAAGGCGCTTCCACCCCACATCTTTTCATGTAACTCTGCTTGTAAATGTAATATTGTCATAATGTAATCGCTTTCATTTTTATTCAAAAAAATTTTATTTTAGGTTAAATCCTTTATCTTTAGCATACTGCGTCAATAATGGTGTTGTTTTTCGTTCACGAGTTAACATTCGGGCATTGTTTTCTGTCCAAGAACGTTCAATACCTCGATTCGCATAATATTCAACCATCACTTTATTATACGCGGAAACTGCCTCTTCTAGCTGTACTTGATTATAGCGATCTTTCATCAAAAATCCGCTTTCACCAAGTTTTGGCTTAATACCAGGATTATCCGCCGGATGACCAATTGAAAAGCCCATCACTGCTTTCACATAGCGTGGCAAGTTGAGATGCTCTTCGTAAATTTCAAAGGCCCCTAATGCACCAGCCATGGTCACACTACCTAATCCCAGCGATTCAGCAGCGACTTGAGCCCGTCCAAGAGCAATGCCGGCACTCACAATACCACCTTCAAGTAATGCATAGCTCTGTATGTTCTCTTCTGCCTGGCGGCGCTGCTCATTGTTTAAGCCTATTAAATCTTTATTGTAGTCAACTGTTACAACAAAGTATCTTGCCGCAGTTTCAATATATTTCATGCCTACCTTAGTGGTAATATCAGCTTTTATATCTTGTGATGTAATTTCTATAAAAGTTACTGGTTGGTAATTATTCATATTAGGCCCAGCAGTTGCCGCACGAATAATTTCTGAAACCTGTTGATCAGAGACCATTTCATCTGTAAAGGAACGTATGGACATATGTTGATTAAGCACATCTAAGGTTGGGTTAGACATAGTAAAATCCTTTCATGAAACCAAATAATATTCATAACTAGATAGTACCATAAAATTATGATAAAATAATAAAATATTAATTGGAGAAATTTATGCAATTCGGGAAGTTTCGATTAGGATTACGTACATTAAAGACTGCTCTAGCCGTTATGCTAATCATCACGTCATTTTATTTTTTTAATCGTCCGCCTTTTGTTGCGTGTTTAGCGGCAGTTTTTGCACTGCGAGAAAGTTGGGATAAAACGCTCAACTTTGCCAAAGTACGGTTGATTTCTAACACAGTCGGTGGTGCTTTTGCGCTATTTTATTTCATTGTTCACCAACAAACACATCAAGCTGCCTGGGTTTCCATGATTCTTTTACCTCTACTTGTTATTGTTGTAATTGTTTTATTAGATGGCTTCAACTACAATAGTGGTGTTATTGGGGCAATGGCTGCCTTATTAATGATTTCATTAAACATTCCAGCTGGTGCAACCATAGTTTATGTCATTGATCGTATTATTGATACTTTCATCGGCGTGGTCATAGCAATCGCGATTAACCGATTCTGGTCACCAAAAAAAGCGACGTGAGCCGCTTTTTTAAATACCTAAATATTGCTCAATTGTCTTCAAAACGCCATCGTTTGTGTTCACATCAACGGCTTTTTTAGTTACTCTTTGTTGCATAAACGGCTCCGCATTAGGCATCACGAACCCATTTTCGTATTTAGTCAGCATCTCTAAATCATTGCCATTATCGCCAAACACCATTACTTCACTATCTAAAACATTGTAGTAATCTTGCAAAACTTGTAGCCCTGCTGCCTTATCCACACCTTTTCCTAAAACATCAACAGAGCCAAATCCTGACCCAGTTGCATGCAATTCGTTGCCAAAAATATTTCTCAGCGCAGACACATGTTGATGCACTTCATTATTTGGCCACACAAAAGTAATACCCAAAATGTGATCATCAACTTGCATTAATTTTTCAACTTGCTTGACGTTGGGATAAAATTGAAAAACCATTTCCGCGACTTGACCTGTCGCATGGTTAGACACATATGTTCCTTTATCACCTGTCATGATAATAATGTTTTCCGCTGACTCCGGATTTTTAGCATTCCAGTCAATGACCTTTTCTAATTGATTAGCTGACAAATGTACTGAATACAATTGTTGTTCAAATGTTGATACAACTGCACCATTGGAACCAACAAAATCCATTTCAAAGCCATTATTAATTGTTGGGGCAAACAATTGTTGTAGATTTTTAACTTGACGCCCTGAAGCCGCAACAAAACGCATATCGCGTCTCTCCATAACTGATAAAACGCGTTCAAATCTAGCTTGACTATATTCATCATTTGCCGTTAAAAACGTGCCATCCATGTCTGACGCAATTAATTTAATTGACATTACTTGTCTCCTACTCGTAAATACTATCTTTCAATTGTACCAAAAAAGCGCCGTTAAGCGCTAATTTCATTCAAATTGTTTAAGATATTCTTGATAACCAGATTCATCAATTACCCAATCTAGTTCACCAATGTACTCAGCATGGGGATCATGGTAAGCAAATTCATGCTTAAATTTGTACAATCCATCTGAATTATCAAATTCACCAATGCCACCAAAATCGTACTCAACTTTGCCTAATTCAAGTCCCCATTTGAGCATTTCGTATTGGATAGCAGCAGGCGCATTATGCTTTCCAAATTCACGATATGAACCAGCGTACATGTACCAAATCTCATCGCCATAAGAGAATCCAAGGCCACTGGCAATAACTTGATCTTCATAATGCGCTAGATAAACACGGAATAATCCCGTACCAGCCCATAATTTTTGCATTCGTAAGAAATAGTCAATTGGTCGATGGGTAATGCCATGGCTCTTCGCCATCGACACATATGTATCAAACAATGCGCGAATGTCTTCTTCACTATCACCACTTGTAACAGTAACCCCGTCACGAAAAGCACGACGAATATCATTTCTGACTTTCGGCTTAAAATGAAGCATTAACTCATCTTCATTTGTAATGGGCTTAGCCCCTTCACCGCGACCATCATAGTACAAAACAACATTCTTACGTGGTTGAATGTTCCCATGCATATGCTTAACTTGTTTATTTCTTGTTTTAAATCCAGCATCAAGATACTTTTGATTTAATGCATCAGAATATGACACCTCAGGATCCATACGCACCAAAAATACATTATCTGGCAAAGCCGTCAATGCTTCATTAATCATTGACTTAATCAAGTCAATGTCCTCAACATCAGCTACTGGCCCTCGGCCAACATAAGCTAATAGTTTTCCTGGTACTGCTTCGACGGTTAAAACAGACATAGCGGCATCAATTTTTCCGTCAGTTTCGTGGTAAACATAAATGTGTCCCCAGTTAGATTTCAACTCTCCCCACAATGGATCTTGTGTTACTTGTCCACGGGGATTTTCACGAACGAATTGCTGATAATCAGTTACTTTTTTGGAATCATCTAAATTTAAAATAGTCATGTGAAATTATAGTCCTGTCGTAATTGAGCCGTAGTTTTCGATGAAATAAACTAACGTCTGTAATTCATTTGTTAAGTCAACGTTTTGCACACGAACACCAGTTGGAACAGTCACACGTACTGGTGTAAAGTTCAAAATACCTTTGACACCCGTTTCGACTAACTGGTTGGTAATTTCTTGTGCAACACCTTGTGGAACCGTTAAAATGGCAATATTAATACGTTGTGCTGTTATTTGCTCTTGTAACTCTTCCATTGAATAAATTGGTACACCTGACAAAATTGTGCCTGTACGCTTTTCGTCTGCATCAAATGCTGCTGCAATACGCATATTTGATGATTGATGGAAATTAAAGTTTAATAAAGCTTGTCCAAGATTACCAGCACCGATTAAAGCCACATTAATTAAGCTGTCTTGGTCCAATACATTAGCGAAAAAATCTAAAAGCGCTTTGACATCATAACCGTAGCCACGCTTACCTAGCGCACCAAAATATGAAAAATCTCGACGAATTGTTGCCGCGTCGAACTTAATAGCTTCACTCAACTCTGAGGAAGAAATTCGTTCCTTGCCAGCATCATGTAAAAATGTTAGATAACGAAAATATATAGGTAGCCGCTTAGCAGTTGCACGCGGTATTTTAGGTTGTTGAGTCATAATTATCTCCATTAATTAAACTTGTGAACTTTTGCATAACTAGTATACCATATATAAAAAGGTTTTACCAAAAGATAGTGATGTTTTCACAATGATGTCAGGATTGTAACAATTCAAAATCCAATCCCGGATCCGTGTTTAAATCTAAATCAGCAAAAATATTTTTTTTGTAATTCCAATAACCCGCAGCACCAATCATTGCTGCATTATCCCCTGTATACTGCAGCGGAACAGGGATAAATTTTGTCTTTGGAAAATCGTTTAATAGCATAGTCAATTCTTCACGTAATTGAGAATTTGCGGCGACACCACCAGCTAATACAAAACTTTTAACAGGAAAATTTTCTAATGCTCGTTTTGTCCGACCAATTAATGCATCAACAACAGCATTTTGAAAGCTAGTCGCCAAATCATTCTGATTGATTGTTTCCTCTTTTTGATTGGCGTGATGCACATAATTAATTACCGCACTCTTCAAACCAGAAAAACTAAAATCATAGTTATCTTCATGTGCCATGGCAGTTGGAAATTTAATGGTTGGTTGACCTCTATGAGCCATCTCATCAATTGTCTTCCCAGCAGGATACGGCAAATTTAATAGCCGCCCAACTTTATCAAAGCTTTCTCCAGCTGCATCATCACGTGTTTCGCCAATGACTTCAAATTGGTTTTCTTCACGCATCAATACAAGTTCAGTATGTCCACCAGAAACCATTAATGCCATCGCTGGATATTTAATTGGCTTGTTAAAATTTGCCGCCGCAATATGACCTGCTAAGTGATTAACTGGAATAACTGGCAAACCATGCGCCAGAGCAAATGTTTTCGCCCCCATTAAACCAACTAATAAAGAGCCGACTAGTCCCGGCCCATATGTCACAGCAACCGCATCAAGCGCTTTGGGTTCTACATGAGCCGTGTTTAAAGCATCATTTAGTACCCGAGTAATCCATTCAATGTGATGTCTACTGGCCACTTCAGGAACAATACCACCAAAGCGTTGATGTGAATTAATTTGGGTAGCCACACTGTTGCTTAGCACAATGTGACCGTCTTCAACAATGGCGACACTTGTTTCATCCGCACTTGATTCAAAGGAAATTATTTTAGTCAATTTTTTTCTCCATCATAATTGCATCATCACCATTTCTATAATATTTTTCACGACGATAATACTCTGTAAATCCCAGCTTTCTATATAATGCTTGGGCGCCACCATTTTTTGCAGATACTTCAAGCAAAAATCGAGTAACTTGCTTCATATTAAAAATATGTTTAAAAATGTTCTGTGCCACACCTTGTTTTTGATAATCAGGATGTACTGCAACACTAACAATTTCAGCTTCATCAAGTATTGTCGTGACACCAACAAAGCCACCATCCCCGATAAAATAAGCTGTCCTGGGACTAGCTAAATCATGTTCAAAAACGCTTTTGGGCCAAGGGGATGATCCAAAAGCAGCATCGGCTATATGCCATATCAAGTCAATATCTTCAGTTGTTGCTCGTCGAATCATCAAAGTGTAATGCCATCGATACCGCATCTTCGCGATTATCGAGGTAATATCCTTTCTTAATACCCGTTTGCTTATAGCCCAGTCGTTCGTACAATGCCAGTGCGCCCAGGTTGGACACTCTGGCCTCCAGAGTCATTGATGACACACCTGTTTTTTTGGTAAACAATTTTAACTCTTGCATGAGTATCGTGCCCAAGCCGCTATTTTGCCACACCGGTAGGACAGCTATATTAGTAATGTGCATGTCATGAATGTCAGTGCGCAAAGCAGCACCAGCAAAACCAACAATTTGACCACGCCGTTCAATGACTAAATACAGTCGGACATGCGGACGTGACAGTTCACTCACAAAATCACGTAAAAGCCATGGTGCTGAACCATTATAAACTGCTTCTTCAATTTTTATTAGCATATCGATGTCTGACATCGTAGCTCGCCTTAATAAAAATGTTGTCCCTTGGACATCAACGACTTTTTCGGTATATTTTGGCAAACTATTTAATAAATGCTTTGATTTTCTAAATTTCAAAAACATAGTTTTCTGGTTTATCCTCACCAGGATGAGCAGCAATCCAGTTCAGCTCTGCTTGCGTTTTGCGTAGATAATTTGGATTAAAATCCTGAATATTCTCTGTAGGTGTTTCTTGCAATCCAAGTGTTACAATACCCACCCCATCCGGTAAACTCTCTTCTGGTGACAAAATTTTTGCGCGCTCACCAAAAAGCGTTTGCATTTCATCGCTAAATTCTGAGGTGTCACCCAGAAAAGTAATTGGTTCGTCCTTTGCTTCCAAAAAAGCAAATAAATTTGTAATTGGCTGATGAGATTCAGTAAATATACTCACACCATTTTGATATACACCAGCAAAAACGTTTCTATTGCGGGCGTTAAATAATGGTACCACTAGCCCGTCAGCTTTAACTTGTTCCGCTAAAATTGCTAAGCTAGATACACCACATAATTCAGCACCCAAGGTATCGGCTAAAACTTTTGCCACTGTGACACCAATTCTTAATCCCGTAAACGATCCTGGCCCTTGAGCCACAACAACACGATCAATATCTTGTAGTGTCCAATTTTCAGCAGCCACAATATCTCGAATGGCTGGTAGCAACTGAATGGAATGGTTACGTGCTACATTGGTAGTGAAAACGTTTTTTACGCTATTATGTTCTGCCAAACTCACTGTTAGTGGTTGGTTACTTGTATCAAATGCTAAAATCTTCATAAGTTTAATTTTATCACAAATAATAAAACTTGAATGAGAATTATTATATTTATTAGTAATCATAAAAACCGTTATAGAGCACAAAAAAAAACGCCAATGGCGCTTTTTCTAAATATTACTTTGTTGCTTCCTTAACTAACTCAATCACTTCGTCATTCGTTTCAACGTCCAATGCTTTTTCAGCCAACACTTTCATGTCAGCTGTATTGAGCTTTTTCATCAAGGAACGAGTTTGCAAAACAGATGGTGCACTCATTGAAAACTCATCTAATCCCATACCCACTAATAGTGGTACTGCCACAGGATCACCAGCCATCTCACCACACATTGCGACAAACTTGCCCTCTTTGTGTGCAGCTGAAATCACAGTATTAATTAATCGTAAGATAGACGGATTATATGGTTGATACAAATACGCCACACGATCATTTCCACGATCCGCAGCCATTGTATAGGCAATCAAATCATTCGTACCAATGGAGAAGAAATCAACTTCTTTGGCAAATTTATCGGCTAAAATTGCTGCAGCTGGAATTTCTATCATAATGCCCAACTTAACTTCACCCGTAGCCACACCCGCTTTTTCAAGCTTTTCACGTTCTTCAAGGTAAATTTTTTTAGCAGCACGGAATTCGCTTAATGTTGCAATCATTGGGAACATAATCCATAAGTTGCCAAACGCAGATGCCCGTATCAATGCACGTAATTGCGTGCGAAAAATATCAGTCTGATCCAATGAAATACGAATGGCACGATAACCTAAGAACGGATTCTCTTCTTCAGGTAATTTCCAATAATCAAGATGCTTGTCGCCACCAATGTCCATCGTACGAACTGTAACGGGCTTGTCACCCATTTGTTCGACAACAGATTTGTAAGCCTCAAACTGTTCATCTTCGGTTGGTAAATGATCAGATTCCATATACAAGAATTCTGTTCGATACAAACCAACGCCTTCAGAACCATTGTCTAAAACAGCTTGCATATCTTTTGGTGCGCCAATGTTAGCACCAACGATAAATTCTTTACCATCAGCAGACACTGATTTCTCATCTTTTAACTTAGCCCATTCCGCACGTTGTGCGAAATAATCGGCTGCCTTTTTTTGATAAGTAGCAAGTGTATCGGCATCAGGATTAACAATTACATCACCTGTCAAGCCATCAACAATGACCAAATCACCACTAGAAACTTCAACTGTTGCTTTTTCAGAACCAACCACCGCTGGAATTTCCAACGTACGTGCCATAATTGATGCATGAGCTGTTCGACCACCAAGGTCAGTTAGAATACCTTTTACGAACTGACGATCTAGTTGCGCTGTATCAGAAGGAGTTAAATCCTTTGATACAAGAACTACTTCTTCATCAATTAGTGCTGGATTAGGCAAAGAAATGTTCAATAAATGTGACAAAATGCGCTTCGTTACGTCGCGAATATCTGCTGCACGTTCTTGCATATATTCATTATCCGTCATCGCATCAAACATACTGATGTACATATCTGTGACTTCTTTGACAGCTTGTTCAGCGTTAACTTTGTCATCTTCTATTTTTTGTTTAATTGCACCAGACATTTCTGGATCAGCCAAAACCATTAGGTGTGCTTCGAATACTTCAGCCTCTGCAGCACCTAAACTTTCGGTTGCCTTTGCCTTTATCAATTTAACATCATCACTAGAAGCCTTCAAAGCATCGTCGACACGTGCTTGTTCAGCCGCCACATTTGTTACTGTTGTCTTCTCAAAAGACAAATCTGGATCAACTAACAAGTAGGCTTTAGCAATTGCTACGCCGTTACTTGCCGCGATTCCTTTGAAGTTTTTCGTCATTTTATTCTGCTAGTCCTTCTGTAGCCATTGCTTCAGCAATTGTTGTCATTGCTGCTTCTTCATCAGCACCCTCAGTCTTGATAGTAACATCGGCTCCTTGGCCAACACCCAATGACATTACACCCATGATTGACTTTAAGTTAACATCCTTACCTTGATATGACAAAGTAACATCTGAAGCGAACTTTGAAGCTGCTTGCACTAACAAAGTTGCTGGACGTGCGTGAATACCTGTTTCTGCGATGATATGAAAGTCTTTTGATTGTGCCATGTTTAAAATTCTCCTTTGTGCTGTTAATCAGCTTCTGAATATAGTTTATCAAAGCGCTTACAAAATATCAAGTAGAACATTGCACAAATCATTGTTATATCAAGCACTAAAGCTAGAAATGCCTATTTACCGGCTTTTTCAATGAAAACGTTTACATTGATTATGCGTCCTCTTTTCTGAAAAATAGATTGTTCATACTTGAAACAACTTATATCCACAATAAAAAAGCGTTAAACATCATCAGTTCAACGCTTTTTTCTCACTTAAAATTTTCATACAGGCCATTAACAAAGTCTATCCAGTACTGTGGATTTAGAGGTTCTCCCGTAGCATCTTCCAATACTTTATTAGGGTCTACAGCTCCACCATATTGCCAAACATGCTCCTTACGCCATTCAAAAATTGGTGAATAATCTCCCGATTCAAAGATAGCTTTAAAATCTAACGTCTTTGTCATGGTTGCTCTAAATTGAGCTGCATATAAATGACCGAGTGCATAACTTGGAAAGTACCCAAATGATCCGCCCGCCCAGTGAATGTCCTGTAAAATACCAGTCAAATCATCTGGCACTTCTAAACCAAGATATTCTTTATATTTCTTATTCCAGAGTGCTGGCAAATCACTTATATCAACGTTATCGTTAAAAATTGCTTTTTCAATTTCATAACGAATAATGATGTGCAGTGGATAAGTTAGCGGGTCCGCTTCAGTACGAATCAGTGTGGCTTCAGTTTTTAACCACGCTTGATAAAATTGATCAAAATTAATATCATCAAATGTTGGTGCCACAATTGCTTGTAACTTTGGATATTCAACTGCCCAAAATTCTTTTGATCTTCCAACCATAACTTCATTAAACAACGATTGTGATTCATGAATACTCATGCTGATTGGCAAAACTGAACGTACATCATCATACTTAGAATCAACATTTTGTTCAAAGAGTCCATGGCCTGCCTCGTGGAGAATGCCTAGAACTGCCATTTGAAAATTATTTTCGTCCCAGCGTGTGGTGATACGAGCATCATCACGATTCAGAGCTTCCATAAATGGATGGATAGTATCGTCTAGCCGGCCCTTATTTAGGTTGTAACCCAATCTTTGTGCAGCCGCCATAGCATACTTACTTTGTTGTACCTTAGTGACCTTACGACTTAAAAATTCATCGTTAGGTATCGAATCATTGGCTGACAATTTGTGACGCAATGTTGTGATACCATTCTTAACTTGGTCGAACACTGCATCCAATTTTTCGACAGTTAATCCTGGTTCATATTGATTTAATAAAACATCGTATGGTGTTTTTTCATTTTTTTGCCATAGCGGAATGAATTGCTTCAAATAGCTAATAATTCGTTCCAAATATGGCTGATAAACTTTATAATCATTAGCCTCACGCGCTCTTGCCCAAAAATCTTGTGCTTCCGAAAGTGTTTTCTGAAAAGCAATAAAATCTTGTTCAGGAATATTCTCTGTCATACCAAAATCTTTACGTGCCTTTTGAAGCACAAGATGACCTAGACTATCTAATGATGAATCGTCAGCTTCCAAATCTTCTAATATCTTTTTTCGAGCACTTCCAGTTGAAACTTGAAATAACTTTTCAGCTAAATATGCGTCCATCTCTGCACGAAAATGTCCCGCATCCTTTGGCATCCCCGTCAAAGCATCCCAACCTGAAAGTGCAGCTATTTGTGTCAAAATAGTCTGCTCTTTAACTGAATCAAATAAATCATGTTGTGTCGTCATACATAGCTCCTATTAGAATATTTTTAGTTAATAATCATTTTATCATTTCATTTGAAGAAATGTGTCATCATTGATCATTATTTAGAAAACTGTCTTAATTAAAAATAAAAAAGAAACTAGACCTATTAGCAGATTTAGTTCCTTTTATTTTTAGTTTTGAAATTCCTGATTTCCCGCTGCTTTACCTAAACGATTATTAAAGGCTTTACCAATACCAATCGGCGGCATCTTTTGAACGTAAATCGTGGTTATCTGACTATCATCATCGTAAAAACGTAACCCAGCAAATAACTGTTCAGTAGCCGTTTCTAAGGTATTTCCTAATGACCACGCCTGATGATTCGTTAATGCCATTTTTTCAATCATATCATCTTGGGCCATTACAACATCATTTGGTGCAAGTACTTGCTTTAATTCTAAGGCATCTAATTCGTCAAACATTACGACATTTTTGTCTGGGGCATAGTGGCGATATTTCATGCCCGGTGCCTTAGGTGTTACATTACTCGCAACAGATTCTGTACTAGTTGCATCAATGACCTTCATTTGTAAGACTTCTTCAAGTTGTGGTTGGGTCACTGCGCCTGGTCGTAAAATAATCGGTGTCGATATTGACATATCGACAACCGTTGACTCAACACCTACTTGTGTTGGTCCATCATCAACAATTCCGGCAATTTTATTTTGCATATCATGCCACACATGCTGTGCTGTTGTTGGGGATGGCTTTCCTGATGTATTTGCACTTGGTCCCACAATTGGTACACCAGCAGCACGAATTAACGTACGTGCCGCATCGTTAGCAGGTAAGCGAAAAGCAACCGTCTGTAATCCACCGGTCACCAACATGGACACCTTTCCTGGTTTGATAGGTAGGATAATAGTTAACGAACCCGGCCAAAAATGGTCCATCAATCCCCTAGCTTGGTCGGAAATAGTTACAAATTCATCCAATTGTGCAGCGTCTGCTACGGTCATAATCAAAGGATTGTCAGCAGGTCGTCCCTTAGCGACAAATACCTTTTTAATTGCTGATTCATTCGTTGCATCGGCTCCCAGTCCGTAAACTGTTTCTGTTGGAAAAGCAACTACTTCGCCGTTTTGGATAAGTCGGCTAGCTTCTTCAATATCATTTTTTGTGGTTTCAAAAATTTTTGTTTTCATTTTTCTACTCGAATCATGCGATCAAGACCTGAAAAATCTTGTCGCAAAGTTATCTTAGCTTTGGGCAATGCCGCTTGTAATAATTGCTGTACTGCCTTTCCTTGCTTATAACCAATTTCAAAATACGCACGGCCATGTTCAGTTAAATGTGCATCTAATCCACGCGCAATTTTTTCATAAATTGCTAAACCATCGTTTTCAGCAAATAAGGCTGTATGCGGTTCGAATGTTAACACACTGTCATCCATCTCATTCTCATCACTATTAGAAATATATGGTGGATTACTAACAATAAGATCAAATTTCAATCCGCTTAATGCGCTAAAAACATCGCTTTCAACGAAATGTAGATGTGATAAATTAAAACGTTGCGCATTCATCTCAGCTACCGTCAAAGCATCTTGAGAAATATCTGCCGCAAACCCTTTTACTCGGTCGTTCTCAAGCATTAATGTTTCGATAATAGCCCCACTACCAGTACCAATATCTAACACAGAAACCGGATGTTTAGTATTACCAGCATCTTTCAAAATCCATTCAACCAGTTGCTCGGTTTCTGGCCGTGGAATCAACACACGTTCATCTACCATAAATTCACGTCCATAAAATGGTGCATGACCTAAAATATATTGTGGCGGCTTATTTTTAACTAATTCTGATACCCAACTAGGCCAAAGTGCGGCTAAAGCTGCCGGCATTTGTCGTGACATATTTGCTCGCAGCATACCATAATTAACATTCAGTGCCCCACTGAGAAGAAAATCAATATTATCCTTAGCATCGTCTGCTGGCATACCAACACTGGTTAGCTCTGAGATGGCCCATTTTTTAGCCTCAAGCAATGAAATTTTCACTGTGGCTGGATTAACTGGCTTTTTGATGTCGTCCCATTCAAACCATTTTGGTGTATTTAATTTGCTCGAAAGTACTTTTGGATCTGATTTGGATTTTTTAAACTGATCTGGCGTTTCAAAATGCTTTTCAGTCATTTGTTTAGTTCCGCCAACTTTGCTGTTTGATCAGCAATAACCAACGCATCAATAACTTCGCCAAGTTCACCGTTCATAATACGATCCAACTTATTAAGTGTTAGACCAATACGGTGATCTGTTACACGATTTTGCGGATAGTTGTAGGTTCTGATTCGTTCCGAACGATCACCAGTTCCAACTGCTGATTTCCGCTGTGCTGCATATTCAGATTCATTTTGTTGTGCATAAAAATCATAAACACGACTGGCTAACAGCTTACGTGCTTTATCACGGTTTTTAATTTGCGTTCGCTCTTCTTGCATCTTAACCATAATACCAGTTGGCTTGTGAATTAAACGAACCGCTGTTGACACCTTATTGACGTTTTGTCCGCCAGCACCACCTGAACGGAAAAATTCCTCTTCCAAATCTGATTCATTTAGTTCAAAATCAATTTCTTCAAACTCTGGCATGACACCCACTGTAGCTGTTGATGTATGGACACGCCCTTGCGTTTCGGTAGCCGGAACGCGTTGCACACGATGAGCACCAGACTCGAATTTGAGTTTAGAATAAACATTGTCCCCAGTAATCATGACAGCTACTTCTTTGTAGCCCCCCACCTCGGTAGTGCTTTCATCAATAATGCTCATTGACCAATTTTGACGTTCAGCATAACGTCGATACATATCCAACAAGTCCGCAGCAAACAGTGATGACTCATCTCCACCAGCTGCCCCACGTATTTCCATAATAATGTTTTTATCATCATTTGGATCCTTAGGTAGCATCAATATTTTTAACTGTTCTTCCAGTTGTTCTTTTTCAGGTTTTAAGGCACTAAGGTCTTCCTTAGCCAAAGGCGCCATTTCAGCATCGCCCAGCAGTTCCTCTGCATCCTGAATATCTTGAATAACTTGTTTATAGCGTGTGTAAACTTCAACAGTTTGACGTATTTCGCCCGCTTCCTTTGAAAGCTTCATGTAATGTTGACCATTATTCATGACTTCCGGATCAGCCAGTTGTTCATTGAGCTCATCATAGTGATCTATAACGGTTTGTAGTGATTGAAATATAGGATCCATTTTACTCTCCAATAATTGTTTTTAGTGGTATTCAGCCCAAAACATCTTGTTTCTTATGTACAAGACCAAAGGTCTTTTGATGAATTGAATTATTTAACCGGAAACATCTCAGTTATCTTATCTAAATCAGGCTTAAACCAATGATGACGACATGTAGGAATATAGGCTTCATCCCCGCCAATAAAAACTTGCGCACCTTCCCGTTGTGGCTTCCCATCAACAATACGCAATTGCGTTGTTGCTTTTTTACCGCAAAATGAGCAAATGGTTTTCATTTCCTCTAACTTGTCAGCCAGCTCTATTAAACGTTTTGATCCTTCGAATAAATGATTGAAGGCATCTTGCTTCAACCCAAAAGTCATTACCGGAATGTTCAAGTGGTCAACCACATAAGCTAGCTGATCAACTTGTTTAGCAGCGAGAAACTGTGCTTCATCAATCAAAACTACTGCTAAATGATCATCTTTCATGCCCTTGATCAAATGGTATAGATCATCTTCTGGTTGGACTGCCACAGCCTCTCTAGAAAGACCGATGCGACTAGCCACGACGCCAACACCAGCTCTTGTATCCATAATTGGTGTCATCAGCAACACCTTGCGCCCTTGTGATTCATAATTATGCGCAACCTTAAGAATTTCAATAGACTTTCCGGAACTCATTGCGCCATATTCAAAGAATAATTGTGCCATATTTTTACTGTGCTTACGAGCAATCGAAAACACGATTCTCCTTTTGATTAACTTAAAAAAGTCCGTGTATATCATAAAAATGATAATATTTATAATCAACATTATTTGTCTAAACGAAAATGTAGACAATACTAGTAATATTATAGCAATATTTACGACAACAAAAAAGCCACGATTATGTGACTTGAGCAGACAAATCTATTATTGATAAAAATCATTCGCTTGTTTCACGACGAACCGTCCCTGGCTTCAACAAATCGGCCCATGTCAGTGTTTTAGACGTTTTATAATTGACCAACTCATTTAAACGGCTAATGGCCACACCATTAGTGGGCGATGAATCATGCAGAATAAAACCATTACCAAGGTAAATTGCAGCATGGAGACGGTCTTCAGTATAGGTATTTGGCGTCACCAGCACATCACCACGCTGCATATTAGACCATTCAACTTCTGTACCAGTTTGTGCTAATAAAGTTGTTGACGCTGCTGATTGCACAACTAACGGCAAACCAGCCTTTCGATAAAACCAAGCAATGAAGGAAGAACAATCAAATTCGTTTTTAGCTACAGAACTATCAGTACGACCGCCACCATAAGAATAGGGGCTTTTGCCAACTAAAGTCATACCACCTGAAATAACTTTTTCAATGGTTTCATTGTCACTTTTAACAGACGCGGCAATTTTTTTATATGCTGTGACAGAATTATTCACGCCATTTTTATCAAAATAATAATAATAGCCATCAATTTTTTTCAAACCATATACCATTTCACCAGTTTGAGGTGAAAAGTAGTATTCTTTTTTGCCAATGGTTTGTAGTCCAGTCAATTTCTTTTTAGTTGTATCTGAAATCAAAAATGTTTTCCCTAAGGTAGTCGTCTTTAAAGTAACTTTTTCACCACTAATTGTTGTGAATTTTTGTGATGTGCTCTTCAATGGCGTTGCTTTCAACACTTTTTGTGGTAATGCTTTTATATTATCCGGTAGGTTGATAACGTTTGTTCTGACCGCATACGTTCCGGCTAAACTAATAATGACAATAGGTACTGCCACAGTCCACCAATGCTTACGCCGTGCATGCTTTTTTGATCTTGATACTTTCTTTCTTGATTTCATTTATCTTAGTTTCCTTCATAAATAAGCAGCTTAAACTTCGTCTTCAGTTTAACAAACGGATCTTATAATAAGATTAAATAATTTTTGAATCCTAGAAAGTTACTGATTACTTATGAACCAAACTTGACAATTCACTAGGTTTTAATTGTGCCAATAACTTTTTTGCAGCACGCCCACGATGTGAATAAGATACGCGAACGTCGATTGGCATTTCCGCAAAAGTCTGACCATTTTCAGCTTCAAACAAGGTATCAAATCCTACCGAAAACTGACCTCGTTCTGCCAAAGCTAACTTAGTTCCGCCTCGTCCGATTGCGCGCTTCACTTGATCATCCGGTGTTAATAAGACAAATAAAGCCTCTAAATAAGCACTTCGATCCATCTCTGATGCATACAACCCTAATAAATATTCATCTTCTTCCTGGATAGATTTAAGTCCCAAACTTTTAAATTCGCGAGCAATAGTTAATCCAAATCTGGCTGGGAAAGCAGCAAAATACGCACCTGTATCATCAGCTAAAATCCATTCTTTTGGCAAAAATTGCTTAATAAAACGTGCCTTGGCTAAAGCATTTTCATATTGATCATCAGTAGTTTCTTCTGGAAAAGTTTTTTCACTCATTATCGAGCGATAATTGACCACTTGGACGCCAAACTCAGCAAATACTTGTTGAATCTCCCGTGTTTTAGCTGAATTGTTAGATGCGATTACTATTTTTTTCATTATGACACCTTTCCAAAATAAATCCACGCTACTATATTATTGTAGTCAGCAGATTATGGCTGATTTTCCGTCTGTTATCTCGTTTTCATTTTACCATGACTAGGGAAGAACGTTTTAGTTAGGCTGTTACCCTACTGTAAAACATCCTTCAAAATTAAACTTTACAAGTATCTATGCAAACATTGTATGAAATTCCCCACCGCGCACTTGTTCATGGTAAAATTAGAATCATGAAAGTGGGGATATTATGACAGTTAAAAGTTCAATTGCACGCGTCACAGCAAAAACTTCGTACTGGTTTTTACGAAATATTTTACATCGTGGTGGAACCAGTTTACCCGGTAAACTAGCTGTTTCGATTGATCCTGACATTTTAAAAACAATTCAACAAGATTTTGATTTGATCATTGTCACTGGAACCAACGGAAAAACACTCACGACCGCCTTGATTACTCGTGTCTTACAAGCTGGTGGCTATCAAGTCATCACTAACCCTTCTGGGTCAAACATGATTCAAGGTATTACCGGAACTTTAGTGACAACCAAAGTAAAAAAATCACCTAACGGTAAAAAGCCACTAGCCGTACTCGAAGTTGATGAAGCCAATGTTGAAAAAATCACGGCAGCAATCCAACCAAAAATGTTTGTACTAACCAATATTTTCCGTGATCAGATGGATCGCTATGGTGAAATTTACACAACTTACGAAAAAATTGTTACTGGAATTAAGAATGCACCTGAAGCGCTTGTCCTAGCCAATGGCGATTCACCTATATTTACTCGCGGTAATTTCACCAACACACGTCGCTATTTTGGTTTTGATCACGTTGTGCCAGCAGATTATAATCCTGATGTTGCACCAATTAACACTGATGGTATTTTGTCACCAACCGATAATTCTGTACTCCACTATGATTTTATTACTTATGCTAATTTGGGAAAATATTTTAGTACAACAGACAAGTTTTCGCGCCCCAAGTTAAATTATCGCATCACTGGTGTGGATCATTTAACACCACGATACTCAACTTTTAGCATTGACAACACACCATTGCGCATTGAAATTGGTGGCTTATATAATATCTACAACGCCCTAGCAGCTTTCTCAGTCGGACGAGAATTTGGTGTGACTCCTGAACAAATCAAAAAGGCATTTGAATCAAATGCTCAAATTTTTGGGCGTCAAGAAGCCATTGATGTTGACGGTAAAGATGTGATCATCGTTTTGATTAAGAACCCCGTCGGCACCAATTCAGTAATCGATATGATGCTCACCGAAAAAGATGAATTCTCTCTTTTGGCGCTGTTAAATGCAAATTACGCAGATGGCATTGATACTAGTTGGATTTGGGATGCTGAATTTGAGAAATTGCATGATACAAAAATACAAGCCGTAGCCACTGGTGGCGAACGTTATAAAGATTTACGCGTGCGTTTAAAGATGGCTGGTTTTACAGACCAAGCCGTTTATGAAGATCTCTCAGAAGTCGTGACGGCTATCAAGTCACTGCCAACTAAAAAAGTTTATATTGCTGCTACTTATACGGCAATGCTGCAATTGCGCGAACAATTAAGCGCTAAGGGCTACATCAAAGGAGGTTTCTAATGGCTGATTATGATATTTCTGTGGCTCATTTATATGGCAACCTAATGAACACCTATGGTGATTATGGTAACATAATCGCCTTAACCTATTATGCTAAGCAAATTGGTGTTGCCGTTGATTACCATTTGGTATCTCTTGGGGATGAATTTAATGCTACCGCATATGATTTTGTCTTATTTGGTGGAGGACAAGATTATGAAGAGACTATTGTCGCCCATGATCTGAAATCTAAAGCGCAACCAATCCAAGATTATATTGAAAATGATGGTGCATTGTTAGCCGTCTGTGGTGGTTTTCAATTGTTAGGTAAATATATGCTCATGGCTGATGGAACAAAAGTCGATGGTATCGGTGTAATGGATCACTACACCACCAATATGCATGATGAAAAGTTGACAACGCTAAAAGACGAGCGATTAACCGGTAATATTGTGATCAAAAACAACGAAACTGGTGAAACCTACCATGGATTTGAGAATCACCAAGGACGTACTTTCCTAGGTGAAAGCGAACGTGCATTAGGTACTGTTGTTTCCGGTAATGGTAATAATGGTATGGATAACACCGAAGGTGTTATTTACCGCAACGTCTACGGCTCATATTTCCATGGACCGATTTTCACACGCAACGGTAATTTAGCTAAGCGTGTCTTAACAACAGTCTTAAATAAAAAGTATCCGACTATTGATTGGCAAGCAAAGTTAAATGTGATTGAAACAGAGACATTTTAATAACCATAAAAAAGCAACAGCTGTCCGAACAGTTGTTGCTTTTTAAATATTTTTGTCCTGATTATTTAGTTTCTGATGTTCTTCGGCTTGTTGCTTCTTAACCTTAGTAACTTCTCTATGATACCAACGCATAATCATGACCAGACCCACTGTTGAAATCAACATGGCAATGACTACCCAAATAAAAAATAGAATTAATTTTGTATCTTGTGACATTATTATAACTAACACAGATTACCATACAACCTGCATTTTTCCTTTCAAATTACTATATGTACACAACCCGATGGGTTGTATTTAATTTACTCTGACAAATGATAATAATATGTTGATACAGAAATATCCTCACGGGCTGCAAACGCTGCACGCAGGCGCAGCGAATTTTGGTTATGCAAAATATTTTGCCATGGTTGTTTTGGTACAAATTGTGGAATTAATACTGTCACTGAATGATTGCGCTTTTTTGCTTGTTTAACTACAGCATCCACAAAGCTCAAAGAGGGCTTAACAATCGATCGATAAGAAGAATGGATATCAACATAACGCACATCAGGAAAATCTAATTTAAATTGGGTTGATGTTTTCAACTCTTTTTTGGGGTTAACATCAAAACTAACATGCATAGCCACTACGTAATCACCAATAGATTGCGCGTAATCAACGGCCTCCATAGTTACCTTCGTAATATTTGAAACTAAAACAATAACTGTTGCGCCGTCGTAATGGTGACGCTCAGCATTATCATTTTTAAGATATTGTAAACGTAATTGTTTACCAATACTCATATAATGATGTTTAATTTTCAAGAACATAAACAAAATCATTGGCATAATGAAGAGGTATGGCCAAACATGTTCAATTCTCGTTGCAAAAAGTGTGATAACTAAAACGGCAGAAATAAAGGCACCAATAAAATTGATAATCGCCTTAACCACCCAATTTTGTGGTTTATTACGCCACCAGTGAATAATCATACCAGATTGCGATAATGTAAACGGTACGAAGACACCAACAGCATATAGTGGAATCAAAGCATCTGTTGACCCATGAAAAATCATGATAAGCACAATTGCACCAAAGGCCAACGATAGAATACCATTAGAATATCCCAACCGATCACCCCTATCCATATAAAGATGTGGGAGATATTTATCACGAGCTAAATTTAATGCAAGCATTGGAAAGGCAGAAAAGCCGGTGTTGGCAGCAACAGCTAAAATCATTGCTGTTGCAAATTGTACAATATAAAAACCAACGTGATAACCACCAAATGTTATCGCAGCAATCTGTGATAATACGGTCGACTTACTATTTGGCGTAATACCTAACCAGTAACTCAAAAATGTGATACCACCAAAGAAAGTCGCCAAAATAACAGCCATTGTTGCTAATGTTGCGGCCGCATGCTTTTCTTTTGGTTTCTTAAAATTAGGTACAGCGTTAGAAATTGCCTCAACACCTGTCAAAGATGATGATCCGCTTGAAAATGCACGCATGAACAAAACCAACGATAAACCACTAAAACTTGTGCCAATTTTTGCGACTGCATGATATGGCAATTGCCCAGTCAACGCCTGGAACACACCCCAAGCAATCATACTTACCATCACTACAATGAAGAAATAAACCGGTACCATCAAAAAATTAGCGCTTTCACGTAACCCACGTAAATTCATACCAGTTAGCAATAAAACAACAATAATTGACAATGGCACCGTAAAAGGTAGCGTAGCCGGAAAAGCGGCTGTGATCGCATCGGCAGCAGCTGAGGCGGAAACAGCAACAGTCAACATATAATCAACAAGCAATGAGCCACCAGCAATTAACCCCGCTTTTGCGCCCCAATTCTCACTGGCTACTGCATAAGCGCCACCACCTGACGGATAAGCATGGATAATCTGCCGATAACTCATGACAATAGCAGCTAATAATACTAAAACAAGCAATGCAATTGGAATTTGTAACCATAATGCCACTGCACCGGCAGCCAATAAAGCAGTTGTAATTGACTCAGTACCATAGGCTACTGATGACAAAGCGTCAGATGATAAAAGTGCCAGTGCTTTGGTTTTAGATAATGATTGACCACCCTCATCAAGTGTCTTCAACGGTTTCCCAATCAATGTTCGCTTAATATTTTCAAACATATCATTTCTCTCAATACAATTATTTATTACTCAACATATTCTACGCTATTTTGTGTAGTAAAAAAAGCCGTCTATGTGACGACTCGATGACATTTGCATTGATTGTCTGTTTCTAAACTTTAGTTATATTTATACCACATCAAGATGCAAATCGTTCTTCTTGGTTTTGCCAAGTTTTTTCAAGACATAGTAGAATACTAGTCCTGCAACAGTTGGTACAACAGCTCCGAAGACGATCATTAGGACAAAACCACGTGGATCTGATGTTGCCAAAGCAATTGGGGCGATGAAACCATTCAAGCCCAACCCGGCGATTGCATAAGGGACCTTGAAGTTGAAGATTCCAACGGCAAATATGGCTGAGACACCTGCAATTAACGCTGGTCCAAATAACAATAAGGGACTTTTTAATAGATTAGGGAATTGCACTTTGGGCGTAACGATGATTTGCGCCAGGTTAGCACCCAAATCGTTTTGCTTCCAACCCATTGCTGTGTACATTACAAATCCTGCCGTTGTACCAACTAATGCGGCACCACCTGATAAGGGATCTAACATAACCGCAATGGCCAAGGCCGCTGATGAGGCCGGTGTCATCAAGAATAGGAACCACACAACAGCAACCACGAATGCCCCTAAGAATGGATTAATCTTCATCGTCGAAGCTAATTCTTCAGATACCCAGTTTAAGAATGGTGTCGTGACAGACGCTGTTGCTAAGCCAAAGAACGTTCCCGCTAATACGGCACCCAATGGTACTAACATCATATCTAATGGTGTTTTACCTGTTAACCAGTTACCAACAAGTACGGCCAATAGCGCTGCAAGAACAGCAGAAACTGGTTGACCAGATGTCATCACTAGGGAACCTGCAGCTTGATCAGCAACCCAGCCAGTAGCAGTATGTGTTGCTGGTGAAACAGCTGATGTAAAGTAAACAGCGTTTGATCCAACTGTTGCAGCGATTAATGCAGCACCTGTTGTCAGGATATTTGCACGCATCATCATAGCAATACCGACGCCTAGAGCTGGTGCCAACATTTTTTGGCCCATCAACCCAGCCTGGATTAGCGGTGTGTAATGAAAGATATTTCCTATTGATGCCATTAAGAGTCCCATACCAAGGACAGCTAAAATAGCGTTTGAAATTCCTTGTGAAACATCAAAGACAACTTCACTTACTTTACGTGGTTGTTCTTTCATATCACTTACTGTTTTGGCCTCTTCTTTGGCCGGTGTTGTAGACAATGGTGCATCCATGGTCTTATCCTCCTGTATTATCAACAATAATTGCTCTCCCCATAATTATTTGTACAATTATGGTAAAACTATAAGAAAAAAGGAAGCGCTAGATAAACTAGCGCTTCCTAAAGTATGTCGAAAAAATTCAACAACTCCACGCCAGCCTTTCTTCAAGGCTGGCATCAAAAAGTAGACCAACCTCGAAGTCAAATAATAATGACGACGTTGATCTTAATGACTTGTGTGAAGTTAGTTGAACTTAAACTTTTCATAAGAGTTTTTTCCTTTTAGTTGATAAAATTATTATGACATGACAAATGTAAAATGTCAATAGTCTAATTATATTAATTTAAAACACATTTATAGAAAATGTTTTATTTTTATAAACGTAAACCATTTCCTCTAATTTTAGATATAATAGGTAATACAATTACTTAGGGGGAAGTTACATGAATCTACTAGAAACTATTCAGAAAAGAATACCTTATCGTTATGGTGTTTTGTTAGCGATCATTCTTCTGATTTTTGCTTTAAAACAGTTTATGTCTTTACTGTTATTAACAATTATATTTTCTTACCTAGCTATGAGTGTTGCTAAGCCATTAGCTCATTTTTTGAAAATATCTCGGGCTCTATCAATTGCGTTAGTTTACATTATTTTTATCAGTGTCGTGTCATTAGCCATCCAACACGGTGCTGCTACGCTAATTGAGCAAATCAAGAGTATGATTACTTTAGCCATGAATTGGAATTGGCAAGACAATGCACTGTTGCAAGATGTATACAAAAACGTTAATCAATATACTTCTATGTTTAATAGTAAAGATTTAATTTCTGAGAGTTTATCACAATTAAATCATATTGGACACGTGATTTATCAATTAGTGTTAGCTTTACTATTTAGTTTTATATTTAGTATGACTTATCCAAAATTACGTTTATGGAGCATGAATTTTTTACATAGTCCATTCAAAAAATTTTTTGGTGAGTTTTATATTATCGTCCACCGTTTTATTATTATTTTAGGTAAATTGTTTGAGATCCAACTCATCATTTGTACCATCAATACAGCACTGATGTTCTTAGTGCTATTGTCATTGCATTTCCCCTATTTATTAGGATTTACTATTTTAATTTTCGTGTTGGGATTGATTCCTGTATTTGGGGTCGTTATTTCATTGGTACCTTTGACTATCACTGCTTTTATTATTGGTGATTGGGATACCGTGATCATCATTGTAGTTGCTGTTGCTTTAATACATCTGTTCGAGTCTTACTTCCTACATCCTCACCTAATGTCTCAGAAAACACACATGCCAATTTTAATTATCTTATTAAACTTAATTATCATGGAACATTTTTTTGGTGTCTGGGGGCTAATTATTGGATTGCCCATTTTGACTTTCTTACTTGATTTTTTCCAAATACAAAAATTCAATCATTAAAAAAAGATGAACCTTGCGGTTCATCTTTTTTATTCTACTCATTACTAGATATCTCAGAAAAGACTAGGTTACGCGCATCTTCCAGATTTTGCAATGCTTCAAGGGTTTGCTTTTCATTACGTGTTTTCAAACCGCAATCTGGATTGACCCAGAACTGATTATGATCAATAACTTTCAAGCCACGGCGAATATTGTCCGCAATTTCTGCAACTGAAGGAATACGAGGTGAATGAATGTCATAAACACCTAACCCAATTTGCTTATCATAATGTGCATCTTCAAAAGCTGAAATAATTTCACCATGTGAACGCGAAGTTTCAATGGAAATCACATCAGCGTCTAATCCAGAAATAGTGCTGATAATATCCTCAAAATCTGAATAGCACATGTGTGTGTGAATCTGCGTCTCATCACGCACACCGGTTGTGGTGATTTTAAATGAATAAATTGCTTCGTCCAAATAATCTTGCCAATTACGTTGTTTCAATGGTAGCCCTTCACGCAAAGCTGGTTCATCTACTTGAATAATCTTAATACCAGCCTTTTCCAAATTAATAACTTCTTGACGCAAAGATAAGGCAATCTGATTCTGAACTGTAGCCCGTGGGATATCATCACGCACAAATGACCAATTAATGATTGTTAATGGCGCAGTTAACATACCCTTCACGGGTTTATTAGTTTGTGCTTGTGCAAAAGCTGACTCCTTCACAGTAATGGGCTCAACATAATCAACATCTCCAAAAATAACTGGTGGGCGAACACCACGTGAGCCATAAGATTGAACCCAGCCATTTTGTGTGGCAAAGAAACCAGCCAGTTTTTGTCCAAAGTATTCCACCATATCTGTACGCTCAAATTCGCCATGGACCAGAACATCTAGATCAATATCTTCTTGTAGCTGTATCCAACGCTTGGTTTCTGATTCAATGAAATCATTGTATTGTTCATCAGACAGTTCACCCTTACGCCAGGCTGCACGCTTAGCTCGTACATCGGCTGATTGCGGGAATGATCCAATTGTAGTTGTTGGCAACAATGGCAGGTGCAAACTAACTTGTTGCTTCTTAGAACGTTCTGCATACTTTGAATCGCGCTCGAACCGTTCTTGTGATAAATGTTGTATGGCTTCTTGCACTACTTTGTTATTCCGAGCTTGTGAACTATTCAATGCCTCCAGAGCAGCGGCATTCTGTTCAAATATTGCCGTCACGTCATCGCCATTCAACTTTTTAGTTAAAGCAACTAACTCTTGCACTTTCTCGTCAGCAAATGCTAACCCACCAAACAGTTCAGGACTTGCCTTAGTTTCATACTTTTTAGTGATGGGTACATGAAGCAACGTATTGGAAGGCTGTAACCATAGTTTTGGTGCTAGCGTACGTAGTTCTTCAGCAAAATTAGCTTTTTCTTGCAGATTAGCCGTCCAAACGTTGTGCCCATCAATTATTCCTGCTGCCAATATTTTGTCTTCTGGAAATCCAAACTTGCGAATATTATCGAAATTTTCACCATGACCATGAACGAAATCTAATCCGATTGCTTGTACGGGTAATTTAGTGACTGCCTGATAAGGATCAATTGAATCAAAATACGTTTGCAATTCAATGTTTAATTGCGGTGCCACCTCATTCAAATACTCAGTAGCACGGCGATATGGCTCCACGTCAGCTTCATCCGCTACTTTGACTAGCGTGGGTTCGTCTAGTTGGACCCATGTCACACCAGCTGCTTGTAGTTCCTTAAATACTTGTCCATAGAGTGGTAAAATTTGTTCTAATAATTGATTAATATCAGATGAAGCAGATACATATTCGCCTCTCAACTTACCAAGCTTAATCAATGTCACAGGACCAACAATGACAGGCTTACCATTGATATCTAATTCATCTTTAGCTTCCTGCCAATACTTTAGCCAGCGATTTTCTAACAAACGTGGGGTTGTATTATCAAATTCAGGAACCGTGTAGTGATAATTGATATTAAACCACTTTGTCATATCTGCAGCCACGTTGTCTTTGTTCCCACGAGCCACTGCAAAATATTCATCTAACGTTAAGGGACGATCATAACTACCAAACCGAGTGGGAATTAAGTTAAAAGCAGCTATCGTATCTAATACATGGTCGTAGTTTGAATTGTCCGCGACAGGAACAATATCCAAACCAAATTCAATTTGTTTTTTTAAATTAATTAAACGTAGTTTCTTAGCAGTTTCATTAAACTGCGCTTCACCTATTTTACCTTGCCAATAAGATTCAAGTAGTTTTTTCCACTCACGGTGTTCGCCTAGTCGTGGATAACCTAAGTTTGATGATTTTACTGTATTTGTCATGTTTTTCTCCTCGTTTTAAATAAGCTGGTAATTGACAAATAACTTCATTTAAACCGATCAACAGAACCACTACCGGTAAGAAAAACAGCCGTTAGAATTTTATTAGCATGCAAGTAATAGACTTTTCGACATGTTACTTTCATGAGCTTCTTCTTTCGTTTATTGCATCAAAGCGTTAATATTTTTGATTGAATGTGCCTATTAATTTCTGGCAACATTATCTTCAAAACATTTGGTTGATTCATCGCATACAAATGAATACCGTCAACCCCATGATCTAACAAATCATGGATTTGCTCCAATGCATATTCAATTCCAGCCTGTTGCAAGGCTTCTGGTTGATCTTCATATTTATGAACAATCTTTGCCAAGCGTGCCGGTAAAGATGAACCAATCATATAAGTGATACGTTCGACTTGCGCACGACTAATGATAGGTAAAATACCAGCAGAAACTGGTACCTTAATATAATTTTCCTTCAGTGCCTCTTGCATGTTATAGAAAACGCCATTATCGAAAAATAGCTGAGAAATTAGAAATTCTGTACCACTAATTACTTTTTCTTTAACCCCAGTTACACTAATTCCTGTCGTTGGATTATCAACATGTCCTTCTGGATAAATTGCTGCACCAATATCAAACCGTCCGTCTTTTTTTATCTCTTTAATTAGATCTTTTGCAAACGGATAATATTCATTCACATAATCTTTTGTCGGTGTGTCACCACGAAGTGCAAATATGTTTTCAACGCCCGCTACGCTTATCTTTTCAAGATTTCCCTTTAAACTACTCGGTGTTTGGTTAATACCAGTGAGATTGTGTAAAGCTGTTATACCGCAATTCCTTTCGATATATTCCGCAATCTCTTTGGTCCTTTTATGATTACTACCGCCGCCTGCACCGTATGTCACACTAATATAATCAACGCCAGTTTCTTTTGGATTTACTTCTTGTAACGTTTTATACAAAGCGTGTAGTCCATCTTCTGTTTTTGGCGGAAATATTTCAAAAGACAGCACTGGAGCTGACTTCTTTTTATAAATGTCCGTAATTCTAGTCATAGATATCCTCTCAATTTTTACTACCAAATCAGTGAAAATTGAGTTAATATAACCGCATCAACGGCCCCACTGCCATTTAAATAAACTGCCGTCGTCATTTTATCAGTGTGTAAATAATAAATTGTTTGATTATTTACGCGCACAATCTTCTCTCCTTGCTAATTAAACTCACCTTAGCAAACTCTCTACTCTTAAAACATAAAAAATCCCGCAATCCGAAAAAATTCAGATTGCGGGACGATTCCTCGTGTTACCACCCGTTATTCGTATGCTTTGTTGCACACCTTAACTTCAGTCTTCCAATACAGGATTAGAAAACTAAAACAGCTATAACGGGCTTTCCCGGCCATTGTTTACGTCGCTTTGATTTCAAAAACCATACCACGCTCACTAAAGCGAAACTCCAAGACCATCTTCATGATATGACATTACCTGTTTTCACCAAACACAGGCTCTCTATAAATGCATCAATCACTACTTATCTTTTCTTCGTATAAAACTATTCAATCTTTGCCACAAATGAATCAAACAATTCTTGAGCATCTGGATTGTCCATCAATAACATTTCTGGATGCCACTGTACTGCATAAATACGTCGTGAGTCATCAGAAAATGCCTCTACAACGTTATCTGAACTCGTGGCGTCCAGCTTCAACCCATCTGCCAATCTTTTCACTGCTTGATGATGAAAAGAATTAACAAGTGATTTTTCATCAAAAATATCACTCAACCAACTTTGACGTTGCAATACTAAATGGTGTGTTGGTACATACCATTTTGTCGGATATTGATTATGCTTTACTGACAAACCGTCATACTGACTACCTAAATCTTGGTACAAGGTGCCACCCAGTGTAACATTAATAATTTGCAATCCACGACAAATACCGAGAATTGGTTTTTCTTGTTTAAGCGCTTCGATTACCAGCGCCACTTCAAAAGCATCACGTCGAGCATCAGTTTCATGTAAATTAATATGTGGATCTTCACCAAAATACACTGGTGAAACATCTTGACCGCCTGCTAATAACAAAGCATCAACTGAATCGATGTATGCCTTAGCCAACTTTATATCACCAATTGGAAACACGATAGGTAGCGCATTCGCACCGCTAATACCATCAATATAATTTTTTTGGATATAATCGACATAATTGGTGCCAAAATGAGCATTCGCATGAACAAGATTATTACTTGGTATACCTATTTTTTTCATCTTTGCACTCACTTTGCATACTTATAGTTCTGATAACCAATTAAAGGATAATCTAAGTTTTTAACCGATGAGCGTAATAAATGAACATTGGATACTTGATACAATGGCGTAACACCATTTAAATCATTATTCAACTTGGCTGCTTGTTGTTCCAACTTATAACGGGCGTCATTGGCCTCATGTTGCTCAGAAACCTTGTTGATAATCTTCTCATATTCCGAATTAGTCCAATTTGTAAAATTAATTGCCCCCTTCGAATAAGCTATATCCAAGAAATCAATGGGATCATTATAATCTGTTGACCATGTTAAAGTTCCAGCCTGAAAATCATGACTCTCAAAGGCGGAAATTTCAGCATTTAATGGCAATTGCTTTAGGTTAATTGTAACATCAGGCAACGTTGCTTCAATACTCTGTTTCAAGTAAACACCTAATGCCTTATAAGCATCGGTATCAGCTGTATTAAGCGTAATTGTAATTTTTTGTTGATTTAATTCTGATTGCGCTTGTTTCAAATACTTTTGAGCCAATGCCTTGTTATAAGGTAGTGACAAGTTCGCATTGAAATCTTTACCGTCTACTTTTACTTCACCACTTGGCACAATTGATTTGGCAGGTGTTGAACCATCAGCCAACGCTGATTTTGTTAACTCCTTGCGGTTTATTGCTAAACTCAAAGCTCGCTTGAGATTTGTATTGCTGACTGTCTTATCATCAGCATTCCAAACAATAAACGCCACACGTCCCTTTTGTGTTGATTTAATATCAGTAGCATGGCTCTTCTTCAAATCCGTTAAAATACCACCAGATATTTCTGCTTCGTCGACCTTCTTTGCTAGATATTGTTTAGAAGCTAGCGTTGCATCAGTGACTTGAGTAGCCTTAATGGTATCATAATGAACATTTTTAGCGTCAGCATAATACTTATTTTTGACAAATTCCCAAGTCGTCGATGATTGATTCCATTTTTTTATCGTATAAGCACCATTTGAGACAGTCGTCTTAGCTGTTTGGCCATACTTGCTACCATACTCTTTTAGTTTATCTGAATTAATTGGATACAGTTGGTTAGCCAATATAAAATTAAAATAAGGGACTGGATGAGATAGTTCGATTTTCACCGTGTATTTGTCTGGTGCACTAATACCAAGCTTATTAACGTTTTCTTTATTATTATATACAGCATCATAACCAGCAATATCTTTAAAATGGTTAGCACGAGTAGATTTTGTAACTGGATTTACTTGACGTTTAACTGAATTAACAAAATCAGATGCCGTTACTTGTGAGCCATCAGACCACTTTTGGTTCTTCTTGAGCTTAATTGTATAAACCTTATTACCTTGGGTTGGTTGAACTATTTTTTGAGCGACCCCCGGAATAATTTTGCCATTAGCAGATGTTGTATAAAGCCCCTCAAGTGTTTGCACTTCTGCCCAATTCGCACCAACTTGATCAGCTAGATTTGGATCCAATGTTGAGATGTTGTTTTGAACAGCAACTCTTAACGTATGACCTTTCGCTGATTTTGACGGACGTGTTGCAGCATAAATGCCAGCAACTGCGATAACAGCTACTGCACCAAGGACTATTTTTTTATTCATATTCTCTCGCTCCCAAATACATTAATAGTGTCATTTTAACATGCCTATGACTTAATAAAAGCAATAATCACTATCAAATGCTGTTAAATCTCTCCCACAGTAGTAAACGCTACTTATTTAACATATGATAACGCTTCATCTAAAGCGTTAATTAAATCATCTACATTTTCAATACCAATTGAAATACGTATCAAATCTGGTGTAATACCTGCTGCTTGCAGCTGCTCATCATTTAACTGGGCGTGTGTTGTTGATTTTGGATGAATAATCAAAGACTTAGCATCCCCAACATTAGCCAATAACGAGAAGATATCTAAGTTATTTATCAATGTTTCTGCACCAGCTTCGCCAGCTTTTAAGCCAAATGTGAAAATCGATCCAACACCGTTCTTAAAGTATTTGTCAGCGAGTGGCTTGTATGGAGAATCATCTAATTCTGGATAACTGACCCAAGCCACTTTGTCATTATTATTCAAGTAAGAAACAATTTTACGTGTGTTTTCTACATGGCGCTCAACACGCAAGGATAGTGTTTCTAATCCTTGCAGCAGATAAAACGCTGATTGTGGTGATAATGTTGCCCCTGTATCACGTAAATGTTCTGCACGGATTTTAGTTACAAATGCGCCACCTTTTAGATCAGACCAAACAATACCGTTGTACGATGGTGTTGGCGTGGTGAAATCAGGATAGCGTCCTGAGGCCTCGTAATCGAAATCTCCTTTTTCAATCACTACCCCACCCAGTGTTGTACCATGTCCACCAATAAACTTAGTGGCTGAATGAACAACTACATCAATGCCGTATTCCAGCGGACGAGTCAAAAATGGTGTCGCAAAAGTAGAATCCACAATAGAAATAATACCATGTTTTTTCGCAATTGCTGCAACGGCTTCAAAATCAATAATATTTATTTTTGGATTTCCTAAGCTTTCGAAGAAAATAACTTTTGTATTATCTTGAATGGCCTTTTCAAAATTTTCAGGATCATCTGGGTCAACAAATGTTGTATCAATAGATAATTTCTTCAATGTTTCTGAAAACAACTCGACCGTGCCACCATATAGCGTTGATGCGGCAACAATATGATCGCCAGCTCCAGCAACATTCAATATTGCAGCGGTAATTGCCGCTGCACCAGAAGCTAACGATATAGCCGCTGTACCACCTTCGAGCGCTGCAACTCTTGCTTCAAAAGCTGAATTTGTTGGATTGGTTAACCGCCCATAAATATTGCCAGCATCTGTTAAAGCAAATCGCCCAGCAGCTTGTTTAGCATCCTTAAAGACAAAAGAAGTTGTCTGATAAATTGGTACAGCACGCGCACCTGTCGCTGAATCTGGCTCTTCTTGGCCAGCATGAAGTTGTAGTGTTTCAAATGCGTATTTTTTTTCTGGATTAGTCATAGAATATTTTCCTCATGTAAGTTATTTTTATGCAACATTTAATAAAATTATTACTGATACCACATTCGTGTTTGCACTAAACCACAACCAAGAAGTGTACTTAATGCTCGTGTTGTCTCAAAAAATCGATTAGGCGTTGTTGCTTGCATTTTTCTACTCCTTACAAATATCACATCATATATGATGTATTCATCTATCCCCAAACTTCATCGAGGATTTCTTTAACAAGTGCTAACTTAGCCCATTGTTGTTCTTCTGTTAAAATATTACCTTCTTCAGTAGAAGCAAATCCGCATTGTGTTGACAACCATAAACGATCCAATGGCAAATATTTTTCCGCTTCATGGATTCGCTTAATAATGTCTTCCTTCTTTTCTAACTCACCCGTTTTAGTTGTAATCAAGCCGAGAACAACTTTTTTATCCCCTGATACTTTAGCCAAAGGTTCAAAGCCACCTGCTCGTTCTGAATCATATTCTAGGAAGTAACTTGATACATTTTCTTGACCAAATAATTCATCAGCAACCGCTTCATAACCACCAGAAGCTGCCCAATCTGAATGATAGTTTCCGCGACAAATATGTGTGTTAATGGTTAAATCTTCTGGTAAGTTAGCAATTGCACCATTGTTCAAGTCCAAATACAGCGCCTTTAGTTGTTTAACATCAAAGCCGGATCCGGCCATTTTTTCCCAGAAATCAGCATCTACTAACATGCCCCATGTACAGTCATCTAATTGAACTGTTTTAGCACCTGCTTCATACAATGCAATAATCTCTTCATGGTAAACACGCTTAATATCTGCAAAAAATTCTTCATCAGAATCATAGAAGTTCGATACAACATCAGCATTTGTACCACGAACTAGTTCTGCATAAAATTGAGATGGCGCCGGAATTGTAATTTTGGCTTCTACGCCCGCTTCATCAGCAAGTGCTTTGAGAAACTTAAAATGCTTAATAAATGGGTGTACATTGGCGTCAAAGCTCAATTTACCATTCAAACGTGCTGAATCATCACGTGTTTCCTCATGAGCGAAGAAGTAGCCTTCGCCGTAGCTTAATCTTTCAACGCCACCAAATCCCCAGAAATTATCCAGATGCCAATATGAACGACGGAATTCGCCATCTGTTACTACTGCTATTCCAGCAGCCACTTGTTGATCAACCAAATGTGCAATCGTTGAATTTTCAACACCTTCAAGTTCTTCTTGTGTCAATTTACCAGCTTCAAAATCTTGCCGTGCTTGTTTTAATTCAGCTGGTCTTAGAAATGAACCAACATGCTGAAATCCTAGTGCCTTTAGTGTCTGTGTTGTCATAATTTTTCCCCTTGTACTTTTTGAATTTTAGTAGTGGTTACAAAACAACAAAAAAGTCCCGCAGTCTAATTAATTTAGACTGCGGGACGACTCGTCGTGTTACCACCCGGTGTTTATGTGTCGACAAAAAGCCTACACACCTCAATATCAATCATCTTTATCATGCTTCGAGAACATCTGTACATGATATTGAGAATTGATGTCGCTATATCGGGCTCTCCCGGCCATTGCTTGCGTCGTTTCAACAAATGAATCAGCGTGCGTTCGCAATAACAGTAACTCCAAGACCATTTTCATGTGTTCGCGCTGTCTACTTTCACCAAATGTAAACTCTCTTTTTAACGCTACAACACTACTTATCTTTTCTTTGTTAAAATAATCATACTATATTATAATAATTTGTCAATACTTTTTTCATTAAACGTTAAACAATTTTACGTTCAAACGCATCACTGGAAATACCTTGGGCTAAGATGATTTTTGCCCATTCCTTAGCTGAATGTAAGCTATGATCTTTATAGTTACCACAACTTTCGATTTCTGCTGCGGGTACTTCGGTTACTTCATCACTAACAATTTTTTCCAATACTTTTTTGAAAACTTTAGCTAATGTTTCCGAATCGTAATTTACCCATGAGATAACATGAAATCCAGTACGGCATCCAAATGGTGACATATCAATAATGCCATCAATTTCATCACGAACAAGGCCTGCAAATAAATGTTCTAGTGTATGCAATCCACCCGTTTCAATCGATGTTTCATTAGGTTGTGTTAACCGCAAATCATAATTAGTAATGCTGCCGCCATTAGGACCAGCTTGTGTTTCAATCACACGCACATACGGTGCCTTAACCTTTGTATGATCCAAAGTAAAACTTTCAACAACTGTTTCTGACATTATTTTTCTCCTTCAAGATAAGATAATGGCTTAATGACTTTCGTCTTTGTGCCATACTACTTCTTAGTGACATGCTGTTGGAACGTTTTTGCGCGGTACAACGTTGCCAACATTTTATCTGTCTTATGATCTTTATTGTTAGCCGCGGTTACTATTATATTAACATTTTACAGGTGTGATTGTTAACACATGTGTTCATTCTCAAGCAAGTTGCTCATCAGCAATATGTTTGATCAACGCTAATTTTTTCCATTGATCAGGAATCGTTAAGATATTTCCCTCTTCCGTTGAAGAAAATCCACATTGTGTTGATAGAGCCAAGTTAGACTTAGGCACATAGTTTGCTGCCTCGTCAATTCTGGCAACGACTTCATCAACATCTTCCAAATCTGCCGACTTAGAAGTTAACAATCCTAATACAATTTCAACATTTTGACGATTATTGTATATTTCTTTCAAAGGCTCAAATCCACCCGAACGATCATTATCATATTCTAAGAAAAAGGCATCGTAGTTTAGTTGACCTAGATACTTTGCAATTGGCTCATAACCGCCTTCAAACAAATAAGTCGACTTAAAGTTACCACGACAAATGTGTGTTGCTAATTTCAAGTCCTCTGGTAAGCCAGCCAATGCCTTATTAATTACATAAACATCATCGGCTGCTGTTTTTTCAAACTTTGCACGCTCCTCGGGATTGTCAGCATGACCGTTTAACTGCGCTATCAAGTATGCCCAAGTTGTATCATCAATTTGTACATAACGCGCGCCTAGATCATAGAACTTCTGCAGTGTATCATGATAAGCTTGAGCTAAATCGTCTAAAAAGTCTGACCATGAATCATAATATTTTGACCATAAATCAGAACGGTGATCACGATTAATAATCAAACTCGGTGATGGAATTGTTTGTTTTGGCTCCACCCCTTCAGGCGTCACTGACTTCAAATATTCAAAATCCTTAAAGAATGGGTGGTCTAAATTAGCATGAACTTTCCCATTTAAACGAACATTAGTTGATCGCGTTTTTTGACCGTGAAATTTGTACGAGTCATTTTGATCATAAAACTCAAATCCACCTAGTTGACCTAAAAAGTCTAAATGCCACCATGAACGATTGAATTCCCCATCAGTGACAGCTAATAGACCAACCTTGACTTGTTCATCAACTAGATTTTTAATTTCATCATGTTGAACTTTTAGTAAATCATCATGCGAAATTTCGCCTTGTGCGTATTGTTCACGCGCTTTTTTCAGGTTTTCTGGACGTAAGTAAGATCCCACTTGATCAAAATGATAATTTAATTTTTTTGTTTCTGTAGTTGTCATGTTTTTCTCCTTAAACACCGGTATTTTAATACCTATACGTAATCTATCAAGCTAAATTAAGGCTAATGCACTATCCAAATCTGCAATCAAATCATCTGCATCCTCTAATCCAACCGAGAAGCGTAGCAAACCAGGTGTAATACCGCATTTGGCCAACTCATCAACGTTTAACTCTGCGTGGCTCATTTTTGGCGGGTAACTAATAATTGTTTCCACTGCTCCTAAACTAACCGAAAATACTGGGATATGTAAGGACTCCACTACTTTCTTAGCATTTTCTTGACTGCCTACATCAAAGCTCAACACCGCCCCACCATTTTTAGCTTGTGAAGCATGAATTTCATAGCCTTTATGTGTTTTTAACCCTGGGTATAGGACATTTGATACTTTTTCATGAGCCTCTAAATGCTCAGCTATTTTATGCGCTGATTCACTTGAATGCGTCATACGAACACCAAGTGTCTTTATACCACGCAACAACAGCCACGTATCAAAAACGCTAAGTGTTGCCCCGACCGCATTTTGAATAAAATAAACTTGGTCTGCTAATTTTTTATCATTAACTACGACAGCACCAGCAAGAATATCAGAATGTCCTGCCAAAAACTTTGTTGCCGAATGAACCACAATGTCAACACCTAGATCCAAAGGCTTCTGCAAGAATGGTGATAAAAATGTGTTATCAGCAATTGTAAACAACTGATGTTTCTTTGCGATACCAACTACCGCTCGAATATCAGTAATGTTCAAAACTGGGTTTGAGGGCGTTTCAATATACAATGCTTTGGTCTCTGGTTTGATAGCCTGCTCGATTGCTGCCAAATCGCTAAAGTCAACAAAGTCGTGTGTGATACCCCAGCGTGGCAAAACATCTTCTAAAACTCGAAATGTGCCGCCGTAAACATGTTTACTAACAACAATATGATCTCCAGCTGATAAGGTAAACAGCACACTACTAATTGCTGCCATTCCAGTACTAAAAAGGTACCCGTACTTTCCATGTTCAAGCTGCGCTACTGCTTTTTCACCCGCGTCACGAGTGGGATTTCCAGAGCGAGCGTAGTCATATTCTCCAAATTCATCAAAAGATTTTTGACTAAAGGTTGAACTTAGTTGAATCGGTGTATTAATTGCACCTGACAGTGGATCATTTGTTGTTGCTGCATCAATAATATTTGTCCAATCACTCATCGCTTTGCTCCTTCAACTGCTTGCCTTAAATCTGCCAATAGGTCCTCTTTACCTTCTAATCCGGCACTCACACGCACCAATTGATTGGTAATACCCAAGTGATCACGCTGCTCTTGACTCATATCGTGATGTGTTTGCACCGCAGGAATCGTAATTAGCGTTTCTGGACCACCCAAGCTTTCCGCAAAAGACCCGATTTGTAATCCTTTCAAAAAAGCATCTACATCATAATCGTTTGACAAATAAAAACTCAACATTCCACCAACACCAGCATATAAGACTTTATCTATACCGGGAATACACGGTAATTTTTTGGCCAAATATTGACCATTTTCATTGTGGCGTTGCATCCGAAGATGCAACGTTTTCAAGCTACGCAACAATAACCAAGAGCTAAACGAATCTAAAACCTGTCCGCGTGTCGTCAGTGATATTTCTAATTTTTCAGCTAAATCATCACTATTAACAATTACTGATCCAGCCAAAATATCATTATGTCCACCAAGATACTTTGTGGCCGAATGGACGACAATATCCGCGCCAAGTGTCAACGGCTGTTGAAAAATAGGTGTTAAGAAAGTGTTATCAACAGCAATTAAAATATCAGGATTGATGCCTTTTACTTTTGCACTTAACTTCTGAATATCGATTACTTTCATCGTTGGATTAGATGGTGTTTCCAACCAAATAAGTCGCGTGGTTTCGTTAATTAAGGTCGAAATGTCATCCACCCCATTCCAAACATCATAGCTCACGCCACTCTGTTCAACAATGGCATCGAAATAGCGATATGTGCCGCCATATAGATCATCCGAGGTAACAAAATGGTCCCCATTTTTAATCAATGACGCAAACAAAAGATCAATCGCTGCCATACCAGAGCTGGTAGCAAATGCCTGCACGCCCTGTTCCAAATCCGCTAACTGCTCTTCCAATATTTGACGTGTGGGTGTTTGTAAACGTGCATAGTCAAAGCCAGATGATTCACCCAAATTGGGATGTCGATAGGCCGTTGAAAAATACAATGGACTAACTACTGCCCCTGTTTTAATGTCATCACTGCCGTTACCGCCCTGTGCTAATAATGTATCAATTTTAATGCTCATAAGTATTTACATCGCGAGGTCCCTAGACCCAGCTTGTTCCTCTCTTGATTTAATGTTGGTATTGTTGATCTTGATGAAGTCATCTTTTCCATCAACAGTTCCCCCCAATTTACAAAAAATTTTTCAGCATAAGTCTGCCATGTATTGGTTGGTTTATTATTATAAAAATAGTTCTTAGGCTTAATTGTGTTTGGGTCAATTGCTATATCACGAAGATATTCGTTCTCTAAAGTCTCAGTGTCGTATTCGAAATGTCCAGTAATGTAGGTTGAGTTTACATGTTCATCCCTCAAAATAAATGCGCCCAAAATATCGTCACCAGCAACTTTCAAGCGTCTAGCCACACCAAAATTTGGTACCGTAAAGTAACGAGATTGTGGCATACTAATGTTTTCCAAATCTTTTAATAATGAATGACGTTTAAAAATTTGGCTAGCTTGAAAGACGCCCGAAATTTTTTCTGACAAGGCTTTAACAGGAAAGTTTCTCTCTGCATAGCCAGCGCCATACGCTGCCCAACATGCAAATAGACTTTCAGTTACATGTGTTTTTCGCCATTCTAGTAAATGACGAAATTCATCCCAATAGTCGATTTGTTCAAATTTCATGCGATCCACTGGCGCACCTGTAACGATCATGCCATCGAATTTTTTGTGCCAAATATCGTTGAGTGTGACATAGTTAGTCATAATTGCATCCGTATCGTGGCGAATTTTATGCTCACTTGGTACTGCAAATGTTACTCGCACATTGATAGGCAAATGACTCAACAATCTTGTGAACTGCTTTTCAGTCTGTAATCGATTGGGCATTAAGTTGACCAAGAGTATATTGATAGTCGGTTCTAATACTTCAAAACGACCGATTACAAAGCTTTCACGCTTCAACAAACCGTTATTTAATATAACACTCATACGTTCCCTCCAAATTCTTAAAAAATAAAAAACGTCCCGTAGTATCTAAAGATACTACGGGACGTTAATTGACGTGTTACCACCCGGTATTTATGTAAACATTGCCAGTTTACACCTCCAAACGTACGCCAAAAAATTTCGTCGAGAACATCTGTGAAAGCTTTGGTTTATACGTTGTCCAGTAACGGGGACGCCCGATTTCAACTTACCGCGTAACACATATGAGTGTTCGCTTGCTCGTATCCGTAAAAAACTCCAAGACCATTTTCCAACTAATTATCTTACCCGCTTTCACCAAACACGAGCTCTCTAACTAAGATTCAAAGATGTACTTATCTTTTCAACGTTTATATTGATTATTACTATAACTTTTAATTTGATATATGTCAATAGTTTTTAATATTTCTCATGGTATTTTTTTATATCTTCTTTCATCTCGGTTTTATATTCAGCATTAGAAACTACTTTATGGTACAATTCTACTAGAATTTAGTGAGGTAAATAAATTATGTACGAACCAACACATAACTCAAATGAAGCTGTTGAGGAACATATAAACAAGCCCGGTCGTCATGTCATGTTTCTTTCTGCAGATTGGTGTGGTGATTGTAAAGCCATAAAGCCTTTTATTCAAACTATCAAAGATGAAGTTACACAAACTGCTGAATGGTTTGATGCTGATAGAGACGAAAATATTGATGTCGCAACAAAACATAATATGCGTGGTATTCCATCTTTTGTTTTGTTTGAAAATGGACAAGAAATTTCACGTATCGGACACGGCGAACGCCTAACACCAAAAGAAATCGTAGATTGGTATCATTCAACACTTTAGTTTTAATGCCAAAAATAGCCCATAAATATCGCAAGAAATTACTAAACTTGTGATATTATGGGCTATTTCTATGTTGCGTTAATATGTTAGTTACTACTTTTCGGTATTCTTAATAAATGTCTGAACAATATCTGCTGGAATAGCAAATCCCATGCCTTCAACACTCGTACCGTCCGTAGAAGAAGCTATTTTTGACGAGTTAATACCAACTACTTGACCTTTTAGGTTAATCAATGGTCCACCAGAATTACCAGGATTGATAGCGGCATCTGTCTGAATAGCAGTAGTTGCTGAAGAACCCGTTTCTTCAGCAGAAAGTGTGCGGCGTGGGGCTGAAACAATACCACTAGTCAAAGAAGTAGCATAATCAGAACCCAAAGGAGAGCCGATTGCTAAGACCTGTTGACCAGACTGCAGTTTTTTGGCATTACCAAAGGATGCTGATGTTTTGATATCTGTGGTTTTTGCCTTTAACAGAGCCAAATCTTTGCTTGAATCTGTGCCAACGATAGTTGCTTGGATTTTTTTACCGCTAGCGGTAATTAATTGTAATTCATCAGAATCAGCTACCACGTGATTATTGGTAATAATATACGCATAGCCACCAGAAATTTTATAAACAACACCTGAACCCTCTGATGCTGTTTCCAATTCAGAACTACTATCTTGCTGATTTTGCTGGAAATATGATGACCAACTACTGCTTGACGATGTTTTCTGTAAATTCTGAACAGTAACCACAGCGTTTTTCACTTTGTTATAAGCCGTTGTTGCCGTATCACTACTTGTGTAAGCTGTTTTGGCAATAGTTGTTGTACCAGCTGAGTTGCTTGTTTTTGTTGTATTTGTACGTTGCTGGAACCAAGAATCTGGTTGCAATCCAGAATAGACAACAAAACTTGCTACCAATGCCGAAACTATAGCAACGATAATTAAAGAATGCTTTTTCATAACTCGCCCTTTCATATGTGTACATTATTGCTTTTCTGACAAAATCCACACCCTATTATATCCATAATAATGACATAAAGTAAATTAAACATTAAAGAGGTAAAATGACTTTAAAAACAGTACCTTGCGGCTGATTATCTGCTACTGTTATTTTACCACCGTGAGCATGAACTACCCATTCAGCAATCGATAATCCAAGTCCGGTACCACCAGTTTGACGATTACCAGTTTTGTCTTCACGATAGAAACGATCGAAGACATGTTTTTTAGCCTCATCACTAATTCCTCGACCGCTATCAGCAATGGTGAGGACAAACTTTTTCTTTTCAATACCTGCTTTCACAGCAATTGTCGCACCAGCATCTGAGTACTTCAATGCGTTATCAAGTAACAAAACTAGTAACTGATGAATTCGTTTCTGATCTATAAAGATCGCTTGATTTACATCAACCTCAAGTGTCACAGCTTTCTCTTCAAACTCTGCCATTTCTTGATATGGTGTAATAATGTTTTCTAAGAATTGCTTGACATCCGTTGATTCTTTTTCAATGGTGGTCATATTAGACCCTGTTTTTGCTAACGTTAACATATTATTTGTTAAAGAATTTAACCGTCGCACTTCAGAAAGCGATAAAATAATAGCATTTGACTGATCACGAACCGTTGATTCCGGTTTTGTCAGCATTGTCTCTAGCTTACCTTGAATAACGGCCATAGGTGTCCGTAATTCATGAGCCGCATTGTTAACGAAGTCTTGTTGTTGTTGCCAGGATTTTAATATTGGTTTCATATTTCGCCGAGCAATTAAATATGATACTATCACTAACAAAATACCAAAAAGACCAAAGGACCAGAACAATACTTTCTTAAAATTATTCAAGTTATCCATGGTGTCTGTAACATTAACCGTTACCATACCATGGACTGCAATTTGATTATAGCCCTTAGCAGCATTTTTCTTGAACTGAAAACCAATGATTCGGTAATAATTACCATAAAATTTATAGGTATTAGGTTTAACCGTCATTGTTGCTTTATCAAATTTGATAGCTTGTTGCAGCGCTTTTTGCAAAGCTGCTTGACGTGTATCCTCCGTATTGCTATCAATTATCAACTTACCATTTTTGTCAAATAACCATGTTTCTGTTCGCGTGCTGGTATTATTATACAAAGGTTGTGGCTTCTTGACATCCTTGTCAGAAGTTGAAAGTAAACCATTACTATCATACATCGAAAGCGTCTGATTGATTGCAGAATCCGCACTGTTAAAGACCGTTCGAGTGTATGATACGAAAATGACACTAGCTAAAATTGAAAATATAACAAAAAAGCTGGCGAGTAACCAGATAAATCCACGTACTTGCTGCTTTTTATTGATTGCGTTCGGCATCCTCTACCTCTAGAATAAACCCTATATTACGTAGGGTCTTAATTAAATTATTTTGTCCAACGGCTTCTAATTTTCGACGTAAGTTATTCAAATAAATATTAACAACGTTGATTGTCGTATCTGAATCAATACCCCATACGCGATCAAAAATTTGATCACGAGTGACAATAATATTTTTGTTTTGTGCAAGATAAGTTAAGATATCAAATTCTTTACCGACCAATTTAACCGGTTGACCATGCACTTGCACACCGCGATTTTCTAGGTTAATCATCACATCCCCAACCGCTAGCGTATTATCCTCAGAATAGACCCCTGAACGGCGCAAAAGTGCCTTTACACGAACAAGTAATTCCTCTCGATGAAAGGGCTTCGTTAAATAATCATCAGCACCAACATTGAAACCTTCTATTTTATCATCCAGTGAAGTTTTTGCTGTTAAAATCAAAACTGGCGTTTCAACATCATTTGCGCGCAAATTTTTGATCAACTCTAAGCCAGTTTCGCCAGGTAACATGAGGTCAGAAATAATCAGGTCATATGGTGCTTCTTGCGCCTCAAATTCACCATCAAGTCCATCTGTAACAGCATTGATATCTGCAAAGTCCTGCAAAAAACCAACAACATTATCTGCTAGATTGACATCGTCTTCGATTAATAATATTTTAATTGCTTTTGACATTTTCATATTCCTGTTTACCTGTTTTATTACATTTATTATACAAATCGTAGGTTAAAAATAAGTTAAATATAGTGACAACTTTACTTCAATCCCACACTAATCCGCAAAGCATGTGCCACAAGTTGCATTTCATTTGAAGAAGCATTTATATGTGCAATTTTGTCACGTAAGCGGCGCTTATCTATTGTTCGCACTTGCTCTGCCAAAATGACTGAATCTCTTTTCATACCGCTCATATGTTCAGGTAATAATACATGTGTTGGCAATTTCGGTTTAGAAATTTGGGACGTTATCGCAGCGACAATAGTTGTAGGGGAATTGGCATTTCCTACATCATTTTGAATGATCAAAACGGGCCGCACCCCAGCCTGCTCAGAGCCTATTCCTTGCTTTAGATCGGCGTAAAATACGTCACCACGCATAACTGCTTGATGTTCTTCTGTCATAATATTCTCACTTCTATGTACGCGTCGTGAGACGCTTTTTAATAAATTCTAGGCAACCGAGCACCAAAATTTGTTAGTATTTCATGCGGAATCGTCTGAGCATATTCCGCAATCTCTTCTACCGATATTTGATTCTCACCTTCAAGGCCAACCAAAGTTACAGTTTTTCCAACAGGGTATTTCTGCTTTAATGTTATCACAATCTGGTCCATTGTGACACGTCCAATTACATGTTCAATATGTCCATCGACCAAGACCTTCATACCACTCATGCGACGCAGATAGCCATCTGCGTAACCTATAGGCAAAGTAGCTATCCATTGTGGTTTCTCTGCCGTATATGTTGCACCATAACTTACTGACTCGCCAGTTGTCAATTGATGTACTGACCCCAACTTTGATTTCAATTGTAGGGCTGGTTTCAAGGGTAAGGACATCTTTTTTTCAGGGGCACCAGGATTATACCCATAAAGCACAGAACCGACCCGGATCGTATCCGTATAAATTTCATCATGATGCCAAATCGCAGACCCTGAATTTGCTAAATGCCAGTACTGTTTAGGAATACCAGCTGATTGTACCCACTGATAAAAACGCTGGACTTGTTCATCATAATAGTTTTGATTATTATCATCAGCTGTGGCAAAATGAGTAAACACACCAGCCAATTGAAACTTTTCAGTACCTTGAATCAGATGATACATGTCTTCAACAGCACTTGCTGAATGAGCACCCATTCGACCCATACCAGTATCAACAGCTAATTGAACATCTAGTTTCTGCCCATCTTTGATGTAATTTACTGCCTCATCAAGCCATTCAGTTGTTCCAACAGCTGGTGATAAACGATTTTCCACCATAACTTCTGTTTGGGTAACATCTTGGACACCAAGTAGAAAAATATTTATTTCTGCTTGGGGATAATATTTACGCAGGTCAACACCTTCACCAATCGTCGCTACCGCAAAATCATAGACACCCACCTCAAATAAAGCCCCCACAACTTGTTTTGCACCGTGTCCGTAAGCATTGGCTTTAACCACAGCAATCAATCTTTGTGCGCCCGCATGCCTCATAATTAATTTAGCATTGGTCTGAATTGCCTTTAAATCAATATCTAGCCATGTCGGCCGTAAACATAATATATCATTGTCTGTCATGATAATACTCCTCGTTTAGGAAACAGCTTTATACTCATTTTTTCCAGCAGTGTCAAACGTTCAATAACAACAACCGTATTCACTTGATCACCGCTATGTGTGATTGCAACATAAGTATGATAGGGGAAGTTTTTCACTTTCATTACAGGTCGACCATTTGGCTCATTCAAAATTTCAATATCTTGCCACTGAACTTTCTCACCGATTCCATAGCCGGTGGCTTTTGAAAAAGCCTCTTTGGCAGAGAAACGTCCGGCAATATATTCGTTTTGGTGCTTACCTTTTCGCTCGGCCGCTGCAGCACGTTCTGCCGGCGTCAAAATGAGTGTTATAAAACTCTTCTGACGCTCGACTATTTCTGCAACTCGACTGATCGCTTCTGTGTCATTTCCAATTCCTATAATCATGGTTCTATTGTAACAAAAGGTCAAGTATTGACAAAGTTTTTTTGCCTACACTTAACCCTTTTGACCCCTATTATTTAAAGTTTTTAAGATTTTTGTCTGTTGGTATCAAATTTTGCCATTTTTTGGATAGATAATTATCATTGATATGATATGTTGGTTCTTGATAACCTCGTGCAAAAAAGGGCTTTATTTTCGTATCAGCAGCTACCCATCCTCGCCATCCCATATGGATGGTGTCCTGCATAAAGTACTTATGTCCACCATCATGAGAAAAGTCAGCAATTTGGTTAAAGCCTTGTGACTTTAACTGTTTTTTTACTTTATCCACACTCTGATAATATCTTTTTGTACTCAGCCCAGTATACTTTGACCACCTTTTATTAACAGGCTGAATAATGAACAAAACGTCAGTATGCTCTTTTGCAAACTCTTGTAATACAGCCTGAAAGTCGGAATACTCATCAGACTGTCGGTAATCAAAATGACTTTGAGAGTTTTCCAGCTTCTTCAAACTTGGTTTGACTCGCATTCTGAAAAACGAGTTTTTTATGCCAAATTTATTATTACCAGTTTGCTTCTTCGCAACTCTCATCGCTTCCCGCTCTAACAACGATACATTATCAGTTTTGGGTAACGACTTTAGTGCTGGTTCAACTTGCTTATCCCAATTATTAGATACTGCAAAATTTGAGAATAGTTGGTCTTCGCGCAATAACATTCTATTTCGTAACATTAACAAGCTCTGATCAGTTTCTGACAAAGGCTCATTATTTTTAATCTTTGTAATGAGACGAGCATAAAAGCTATTGTCACTAATTTGTTTTTGTTCCAATAATCGTTTCGCAATAAATCGATCAGTTGCACTAATTGTCTTAATGTTTCGTAACCAGTTAACGGTCTGCAACGGTGAGTAAAACTGTGGAAATGCCCACTTACTATCACGTTTGGTAAACCACTGTTGCGAAATAATAAATACTGCCTGCTTTTTATGCAAAGCCGGTGTCATTTCTTGCATCCCCAAGTAATGCGAAAGAGATTCTGTTCCAGCCTGACCAAGCAAAAATGGCTGATAATTACGCTTATACTTTGCTGCCAACACCGATGGATGCATTGTATCCAGACGGAGGAGTTCGCTTGACCCAAAGAAAGGCACATAATTTGTCGTTGAATTACTAAAGGCCGCCATTTTGACGCTTTCGCCTTTAAAAACATTTTTAGAAAATGACACAGACGCTTTTTGAATATCTTTATTTGATAAATAATTTAATGAAAATGGTGCCAAAAATAGTGCAGTAACCATGACGAATGCCAAGATTACTGGACCAAATATCCACCATAGCCCCCGTTTTTTCAGCATTTTTTTATCCAATCAATGATTCAACTTTAGCAACTACCTTGTTTGGTGTGTTCCATTCATCGCGATTAAATTCAGAGACAGGTGCTTGAATATTGAACTTACTTTCTAAATCAAGCAATAATTCTACCGTTGCCATTGAATCTAGCAACCCATTCTCAAAAAAATCATCGTCCATTTGGTCAGAAATGTCTTCACCAATAATTGTGTTTAAGATTTCTACTATTTGTTCTTTCAAGTCCATTATTTTTCCCTCGATTTCTAATACTATCATTTATATAATAGCTATTATTTTCTATTTGTTTTCTTTACACTAACGTTGGAACCAGATTTTGTCTAACAAACCACTGAATAGTAAGAAACTAATCATTACTACGTTGAATGTTATCACAATCGCTAACGCATTCGTAAATTTATTATGCGGTACGTGATGCTTTTTCTTATAGCGTAACCACATATCATTGACAACAAGACCAACACCATGAAACAAGCCATAAGCGATATAGTACCATTTCAATCCGTGCCAAAATCCCATAATCAACATATTAATGATATAAGCCACGTTTGACGTTGTGACTCGACTTTTAAACCATTTTTTCTTCATCATCAGAAACACGAGTCTCATAAAGACAAAGTCACGGAACCAAAATGATAAAGTCATATGCCAACGATTCCAAAACTCTTTTAAGTTTCTGGACAAAAATGGTAAATTAAAGTTCATTGGCACTTCAATTCCCATCACATACCCAGTTGCTACAGCGAACATTGAATATCCAGCAAAGTCAAAAAATAAATTCAAACCGTAAATATACATATACGCTATTATCCACCATGACCATCCGCCTTGAGCGTGTGCAGAAATAATCGCCATACGCTCAACATTTGGCATTAATACAGTTCCCAAAGCATGAGAGACGATGAATTTATACAAAAAACCAATGAAAAGGTATTTGACAGCTTTGCCAAGCATTTCTAGATACTTATCGCGTGTCGGTGCTTTCTCAACATCTTTCACAAAACGACGGTACCGATCAATAGGACCTGACGAAATTGTTGGCATAAACAGCATGAACCGCAAGAAAAGCCAAGGATTAAATTCTTGAATCGAACCATCACGTATTTCCATCACCATACCAACTGAACGGAATGTCAAATACGAAATACCCATAAATCCGAGTAAGGTTGTCACTTGCAACCAATTAGCAACTGGCGCAACCTTAATTAATACTAGTGGCAAGATAGCTAAAATAGTTGTGACATAAAACACCCAAGCTTGGTTGTACTTTTTACGATACAAAGTATAGGCCCAAACAAGCAGCCATTGACAAATCATGTAAATAATTAATGCGATACCTTCATGGTATTTCTCACCATCAAACATCAAGAAAATAAAGACAAGTGAGACCAGCACTTCATACCAAGCTATACGCTTTCCAAAGTATAAACCAATGGCTAGAGGCAGTAGAGCCAACAATAAAATAATGAAGTACTGCGGATCTGCATAGGGTTGTAGATTAAGCATTGCCATTCACCTCAGCAATCAACCCTTTTAAATCAATCTTACCATTTGGTGTTAATGGCATTGACTCGCGATATATAAATCGACTCGGCATCATATAAGGCATCATAATGTCTTTCATGCCATCTTTAATTGCATTTGTTAACAACATAGGTTTAGGAAAATCATTTTCCTTAGGCACCACAATGGCCAATAGCTGCTTAACTTTACCATCAGCGTCATAACGCGGAACAGCGACTACTTGTTCTATCCATTGACTTTGTTGTAATTGTTGCGCAACTTCTTCCAATTCAATTCGGAACCCATGTAATTTGATTTGAAAATCACTACGTCCTTTATAATGCAACAAACCATTTTCATCAACTGTTGCTAAATCACCGGTTTTATATGCCTGTTCCCCGTTGAATTTCGTGAAAACGTCATTTGTTTTTTCAGGGTTGTTCAAATAACCTTTGGAAACCGAAGGGCCAGAAATCACAATTTCGCCTTTTTCCCCAGAAGAAACTTCTTGGTCATTGCTATCTTGAATACTAATTACCGTATCTTTCTTTACGTACCCAATTGGCATTTTATCGTAGTTTTCGATGATTTCCTTAGTGATGCGTATACTTGAAACAGCAACTGTAGCTTCTGTCGGCCCATACGTATTGTATATTTTCACCTTTGGAAAGCGCGCCAGTAACTTCTCTGCTGTCGTACGTGTTAGTACTTCGCCACAAAACAAAAAGGCCTTCAAATTTGGATTGTTCGCTTGATTAAATTCTGGATCCAGAAGGGCAACATCAGCAAATGATGGCGTCGACACCCATGTAGTTAAATCTAACTTTGGTAAAGTGGCAAATAATAGTTTAAAGTCCTCAGCTACTGATTTGGGTAATGCTTTCAAAGTCCCACCCGTAACAATTGTGGGAACCCAATCCATCACTGATAAATCAAAAGAATATGGTGGCTGTGATAACACATTACTGCCTTCTTGCCAATCAAATGTGTCGCCGATCATCCAATTAGTAAAGCTTAGTAAATTATGATGTGAAATTTGAACGCCCTTTGGACGCCCTGTTGTCCCAGAAGTGAAAATAATATAAAAATTATCATTTTCTTGAACAGAATGTGTCAATTCATAAGGTACATTCGTAGAAAATATACGATCAAGATGTCGTTTATCAATCATTAAAATATCTGAAATTGATGTTGGTAACTCATCAATAGCCAAGATCACTGCAGGCTTAGCAATTTCAATAATATCTGTCAATCTTTCCTCTGCTGAATTAACATCAACTGGAATGTAGGCATGCCCTGATTTAGCACTGCCTAAGAAACTGGCGATCATTTCAAATTGCTGCCCACCATACACCATAACTGGCGCTTTTTCCGGCAAATTTAGTTCATCTAAAGCATGAGCTAAACTATCAGATGCTTTTTTCAGCTGTTCATAAGTATGCTTTTTTCCCAATTCATCATACGCAACTTTTTTAGGCTGCGTTGTCGCGATGAGATCAACCTGTTTTAACACATTATCAATCATGTGTGCTCCCCCATTTAAAATTCATTGTAAAGAAAATGTCCTTCCCCAACGCCAGAATAGCCGTATAAGTACAAAAGTGATAAAATGATTAAGAAATAAAAAACAGTACGCCCAACAAAATTAATAACTGGATGTTGGAAAAAATGCTTTAACATTCGCAGTAACCCCCGTATAAATTGTCTCTTTAAAAGCTATTTATTTTAACTTTAAAGTATCGTCAATAATATAATGAACCTTATTATAACATACATATTTCAGAATGTTAAATTTATATATCAAAGAATGGAACGATAGATTACTATGATTAAAAAATGTTTCTCGCTTATTGTTAAACTAGACAATATTGTATTAAAAAACCATGTTTTCCAAGCAATATTCTCAGCAATGCGACAAACACTCCCCGTTCTGGCAATCGACGTTTACTTGCGTCTGTTGTTCGTATTATTTTTAGCACCGAATGCTTTATTCCCTGTCATTTTTAATATCAATTTAAAAATAACAGGCCTGCAAATAATTCTTTCTATTTTGGACGTCGTTATTCTCATGATTTTTGCCGCTGCCTTGACAAATAAATACCTAATCTACCGCGGCATAAAAAATAACATATTACCAATATTAACCAATTTTTTGGCCACCTACCTCCTTTTCACTGTCAATACACAGGATTTTTCACATAATGTTTCACAATATTTAGTGGTCACCGTATTAACTTTGCTCAGTAGTGAATCCTATTATCAATACCAAAGACTCTTTCGTAAAACCCTACAACCTTATTCGGCAAGATTTTTAGTTTGGTCCGCTTTTATCCTTGGCCTCTATTTTTTGGTTCAACCGTATGTTCAACAAACTACGTTACAGTTACTAATCAGTAGTATTTTGTCATCTAATTTCTTCACAACATTCGTTGGTCTCCTACTAGTAGGAGCATGTGCACCAGTTCTGTATTGGTTAGGCATTGCATTGCCGAACGAACTAACTTCCAATCAAACAACAATTAACGCTGTCGTCAAAAATTTAGATGTTATTTTGAAAAATACTCACGCGACATTGCCATACCCTGAAAATCTCTATAGTGTGTATGGTACGTTTTCATTACTTGGTGGCATTGGCAATACACTAGCAATTAGTTTTTTGCTTTTATTTATGTCATCAAAAAGAAAGCAAAATTTAGGACTGTTATCCGTATTCCCTAGCTTATTCAATAATAATCAATTGCTTTATTTTGGATTACCATTATTCTTAAGACCTCTGATGTTGGTTCCTATGATTTTGTCTAGCGTAGCAGGCACCTTGGTTGGCTATGTAGCAATTGCCACACATTTAATAAAGCCAGCTTCCTTAGTGATACCAAATAATGCTCCTGATTTATTAACTGCATTCTTAGGAAGCGGTAAATTATCTTCCTTAATTGTGGTAGCAATAGTCTTTGGGTTGACGGTATTGATTTACAAGCCATTTATCGAACTTGATAACGCTGAGGTACAAAATGAGAAATAAACTAATCATCTTATCCAGTTTCATATTATTAATAGTAATTGGTATTTTTAGTCATAGTTGGGTTGTCCACACTCGTACCACACAATCGAAAATACAAACATCACATATGTCACCAATTATTCTAATTCCGGGTTCAAGTGCTTCAGTCAATCGATTTGATAGTCTATTAACTAAGCTCAACACTAAGAGCCAGCGACACGATGTTTTAAAAGTTTGGGTCACTAAAGATGGTAAATTGGTATACAGTGGCAAAATTCGATCTAGTGATGAGCAACCATTTATTGTCGTTGGCTTTCAAAATAATGCTGATGGTTACGACAATATTAAAAAGCAGGCTAAGTGGCTAAATACTGCTCTTATTGATTTACAAGATCGTTATCATTTCCATAATTTCCAAGGAATTGGCCACTCAAACGGCGGGCTCATTTGGACTAGGTATTTAGAAAATTACTACAGTTCTGATAGTTTCAATATGGCAACCTTAATGACGCTAGGCACCCCCTTCAACTTCTCTGAATCCTCATCACAACGTCGCACAGTCATGTTAAAAGACTTTATTGAAAAAAATACCAAATTACCCTCCAATTTGGTTATGTATTCGATAGCTGGTACAGAAGATTATACAGATGACGGAATCGTTCCAGTTCAAAGTGTTTTAGCCGGAAAGTATATTTTTCAAAAACATGTCAAATCCTATACTCAAATTACTGTTTCTGGAGATGATGCGCAACATTCAAGTCTCCCAGAAAATACAGAAGTTGTGAAATTAATACAAGAACATATACTTAAGGAAAACACTAATAATAACTTTCGAAAACCACAATAAAAGCAGCCCAGATGGGCTGCTTTTATTTTATAGCAATTTCTTGTATGATCTTTTTTAAACGATATTGCATTTGCTCAAATCGTCTTTTTTCACTATCTTCAATATCATATTTAAGTGCCCCTATGATTTGTAATAGTGCTTCTTTGAAAGCAACGGATTCAGCCATATTTATTTTTGAAAGTGATTCACGCAATGCAAGAATATGCTCTGGATTATATGTGTCAGTTCCCACATTAATAGTCGTTAAATCGTCATCCATAGCCAGCATTTTATAGTTAAATTGCGCTTTTTCAGTGTAGTGATGACGAACTAAATCAGTAGCCCTATTTGATAACGCCGTAATAAAATAAGTCGAAAATTTAGCCCGTGGTCGATTACAATCATACTTTTGTACACACTTCATCAGGATTTCTAATCCCTCTGAATACCAATCATCCTGTTTCATTCGACCGCTAATCTTTCGCGAATGCACATCAAATATAGCCGCTTTCAAATGTTTAATCAATACATTATACGCAAATTCGTGCCCCCTTTGCGCCGCGATAACTGCTCCAATTAATCTATCTGTCCCCAATTATATACTCCCGCCATATTAGTAGTTTAATCAACTACTTATAACGGATTTCGTGAATTATATCCTTGATAAATCAACAAACTAGCAGCAACACTAGCATTCAAACTCTGAACATGCCCCACCATTGGAATCGTGACCATACCATCAACTTTTTTCTTTAATAATGGCGAAATGCCTCTCCCTTCATTACCAATAATCAACGCTACCGCGCCATTTGCATCCCAACGGCGATAATCATCACCAGCCATGTCTGTTCCAAAAACCCAAACATTACGCTTCTTAAGCTCTTCCACTATATTTACTAAGTTCGTCACTCGAGCAACAGGAACATGTTCAATGGCTCCAGTAGATGTCTTAGCAACGGTTGCCGTCAGTTGAACTGCCCGACGTTTTGGAATAATAATACCGTGAACTCCAGCTGCATCAGCAGTACGCAAAATAGACCCTAAGTTATGTGGATCTTCAATGCCATCTAAAATGACAAAAAATGGTGCTTCGCCTTTTTTGTCAGCCTGTTCAAATAAATCATCAATTGACGCGTACTCAAAGGCCGCCACACTTAAAACAACACCTTGATGATTACCACCATCGGTTAGCTCATCTAGTTTTGACTTTGGTGCCTGCTGAATAACCAACTTCTTCTTCTTGGCCAATTGCGTAATTTCGTTACGAATTTTGTCTTGTAATCCTGTTTGTAGCCAAACCTTATTTATTTCTTGCGTGCTTTTTAACGATTCAACACTGGCATGATGCCCGTAAACGAATTCTGTTGATTCTGTTGGTTTCATTTGTTTGTACTCCCTGTCTCCACCTGTTCAAAAATCCATGTCATTAGTTCTAAGATGCGCTCATGTTGTTCAGACATATACAAATAACCAAATAATGCTTCAACACCTGTTGAAATTCGATACGTAATGACATCAGTATTTTTTGCTTTTGTATGTGACTTAGCATTACGACCACGTTTGAAATAATCTAATTCATCATCGGTTAGGATATTGCTTACCATCATTTGCTCAAATAACGCAGCATGCGCTTTCGCGGAAACATAATGTTTACTACGTTTTTGTAGTTCATTTACTTTTGTTAAGCCTAAAGACAATAAGTGCCGTCGTACTTCTAGTTCATAGATTGCATCGCCAATATAAGCCAGCGATAATCCGTTCATTTGTCTGTAATTTAAATTATGCATAATTCAATTATACGCAATTATATTGACTTGCGTACAAATTTCAATAAATGTTCTGCAGAACTATTTAAGTTTACCTATTTTTAATGAATATGAGAAGCTCTTTGGCATAAACGGTATCATTTTTGGCATAATATGCACATTTGTTTTAAAAATACTTTTTTTATAATTAAAAAAAACACTTATCATATATGATAAGTGTTTTTTAATACTATGCTTTTAGTTGTCAAATGTTTTTGCAACATCGTCTAACTTAGGAATATCTGAAGCTTCTTCGCTTTCAGACTCAGGTTGAGCGATAACATCCCCGACAACTTTACTCTTGATCTTACGATATTCAGCCATACCAGTTCCGGCAGGAATAATCTTACCAATAATAACGTTCTCTTTCAAACCAACAAGTGGATCGTTTTTGCCACGAATAGCAGCATCTGTCAAAACACGTGTTGTTTCTTGGAAGGATGCGGCAGATAAGAATGAATTTGTCTCAAGCGCAGCCTTAGTAATTCCCAACAGAACTGGACGAGCAGTCGCTGGTACTAAGCCTTCAAACAAAGCTGGTTCGTTAGCGCGCTTGAAATCAGCGATATCCATTAATGTTCCTGGCAACAAGTCCGTTTGACCTGGATCCATGACGCGGATTTTACGTAACATTTGACGAATCATTACTTCAATATGTTTGTCAGAAACTTCAATACCTTGCAAACGGTAAACCTTTTGAATTTCAGTTAGCATATATGATTCTGTTGTCAAAGTGTCTGTAACAGCTAACAACTCTTTAGGATCAATTGGTCCTTCGTTGATAGCCTCACCACGCTTAATTTCGTCACCTTCACCAAAACGCATACGTGTTGTCAAAGGTAATGTATAAGTTCTTGTATCAGTTTCGCCTTCAATTGTAACTGACTTTGTGCGGTCTGCAGGATTTTCTTCAATCACAGTAATTGTACCCGTAACTTCAGAAATTTCTGCACGTCCCTTAGGAATACGCGCCTCAACAATTTCTTGAACACGAGGCAAACCTTGCGTAATATCATTACCACCGGCAACTCCACCCGTGTGGAAGTTACGCATTGTCAATTGCGTACCTGGCTCACCGATTGATTGTGCAGCAACAGTTCCAACGGCTTCACCAACTTCAACTTCTTCACCAGATGCTAAGTTTCGACCATAGTCAAGCACTGAAACACCGTGTTCCGTTGTTGATGTAAAGACTGAACGAATAGTTACTTCTTTAATGCCAGCATTCACAATCTTCTTGGCAACATCTTCATCAATCATTTCATTACGTGAAACAATCTTTTCATCTGTTTCAGGGTCAAATACAGACTTCATTGCATAACGACCGAGAATACGATCGTACAATGGTTCAACCACAGATGTGCCATCCATAATTGCTTGAACAGCAACACCACGATCTGAATCATTGTCAAACTCACGTACAATAACATCTTGAGCCACATCAACTAGTCGACGTGTCAAGTAACCTGAGTTAGCTGTCTTCAAGGCCGTATCTGACATTCCCTTACGAGCTCCGTGAGTAGAAATAAACATTTCCATCACTGTCAAACCTTCACGGAAGTTAGCTGTAACTGGCAATTCAATAATCTTACCACCAGGTCCAGCCATCAATCCACGCATACCAGCTAATTGAACGAAGTTCGAAATGTTACCTCGAGCCCCAGAATCTTGCATCATAAAGATAGGGTTCGTTGGTTCAAACGATTCAATCAACTTGTCTTGAATAATATCCTTGGCTTTTGTCCAAATTTCGGTTACACGTTGATAACGTTCCGAATCAGTTATCAAACCACGACGGAACTGCTTTGTTACTGTGGCAACTTGACTATGAGCGTCTTCAAGAATAGCAGGTTTTTCCTCTAATTCCAATACATCCGTCATTGACACTGTTAAACCAGATTCAGTAGACTTGTCGTAACCCAAATCTTTCATACGATCCAACAATAATGAAGTTTCTGTCACCTTATAACGCTTATATACTTCAGCGATAATATCTGACAAGAAGCCCTTCTTGAAAGGATTAACGATCGATGTATCAGCCAAATAATCATGTATATTTTCACCAGCATCAATAAAGAAACTATCATCAACTCGCTTAAAGTTATCTTCTGATGGTTCGTTGATATATGGGAGATCTGAAGGCAAGATTTCGTTAAAGAATAACTTACCTACCGAAGTGATCATAATCTTTGAACGTTGCTCGTCAGTAAATGGCTTTTCGCTTGGAAATGAAGAAGTCTGAATACCTACTCGTGTATGATAATGAACAACCTTGCTTGCAAAAGCAATTCGTGCTTCATCAACGCTAGAGAAGATCATTCCTTCGCCTTCACGACCGGCTTCTTCAGTAGTCAAATAGTAGTTTCCAATAACCATATCCTGTGATGGCGCAACAATTGGCTTTCCATCTTTAGGTGCCAAAATATGCCCAGCAGCAAGCATTAACAAACGCGCTTCAGCTTGTGCTTCATCAGATAATGGTACGTGGATGGCCATCTGATCACCATCGAAATCGGCGTTATAGGCTTCAGTAACCAATGGGTGCAAACGCATTGCTTTACCTGAAACTAACACTGGCTCAAACGCTTGAATTCCAAGACGGTGCAATGTAGGTGCTCGGTTCAAAAGAACAGGGTGTTCCTTGATAACATCTTCCAAGACATCCATCACGTCGCCGTCAGCTTTATCAATCTTGCGTTTAGCAGACTTGACATTGCCAGCCAACTTACGTGTTGTTAATTCTTTCATGATAAATGGACGGAATAGTTCAATAGCCATTGGTACAGGCAATCCCATTTGGTTCATTTTCAAGAAAGGTCCAACATCAATAACCGAACGACCAGAATAATCAACACGCTTACCAAGTAAGTTCTGACGGAAACGACCTTGCTTACCCTTCAACATGTGTGAAAGTGATTTCAATGGACGATTACCTGGACCAGCAACCGGACGACCACGACGACCATTATCAATCAACGCATCAACAGCTTCTTGTAACATACGCTTTTCATTTTGCACGATAATGCCTGGCGCATTCAAATCAAGCAAACGCTTCAAACGATTGTTACGGTTGATAACACGGCGATATAAATCATTCAAATCAGACGTGGCAAAACGGCCACCTTCCAATTGAACCATCGGACGCAAATCAGGAGGAATAACTGGAATAACTTCCATTACCATCCATTCAGGTTTGTTATCTGACTGGAGAAAGGCTTCAATAATGTCCAAACGACGTACCGCACGTACTCGTTTTTGTCCTGTTGCTTCTTGCAATTCACGCTTTAATTCATCAGCTTCCGTAGCTAAATCAACGTTTGCAAGTAATTCTTTGATTGCTTCTGCGCCCATGCCAGCCTTAAAGCCAGCACCATATTCTTTTTTCAGTTGACGGTACTCACGTTCCGTCATCATTTGCTTCTTTTCAACAGGTGCATCACCTGGTTCAATAACAACATAAGAAGCAAAATATATAATTTCTTCAAGTGAACGTGGAGACATGTCTAAAACAAGTCCCATACGTGAAGGAATTCCCTTGAAATACCAAATATGTGTAACAGGAGCAGCTAATTCGATGTGACCCATACGTTCACGACGAACTTTTGATGATGTTACTTCAACACCACAGCGGTCACAAACAATACCCTTATATCGGATTCGCTTGTACTTACCACAGGCACATTCATAATCTTTTGTAGGTCCGAAAATACGTTCATCGAACAAACCGTCTTTTTCTGGCTTAAGTGTTCGATAGTTAATCGTTTCTGGCTTCTTTACTTCACCATAAGACCATGAACGAATCTTATCAGGGGAAGCCAAAGCGATTTGCATACTTTCGAATTTATTAACATCGATTGCCATCTATTTGCTGTTACCTTTCTAAATTATTTTTCCTCAAATGTTTGACTTTGTTCTTCAACCTTAGAGAAGGCTGCAGCAACTTCTTCATCATCTTTGTTTAACAGATCAGGATTTGTACGGGCTAGCTTTTCAAGTGCATCAACAGGCAAAATTGAATCATCTTCATCCATTTGACGCAACTCAACTTCATCACCTGCACCATCTAGTACTTGCATGTCCAAGCCAAGTGCCTGCAATTCTTTAACCAAAACACGGAAAGACTCTGGTACACCAGGACGAGGAATTGGTTCACCCTTAATAATTGATTCATACACTTTAACACGGCCTGCAACATCATCTGACTTATACGTCAAGATTTCTTGCAATGTGTAAGCTGCACCATAAGCTTCCAAAGCCCAAACTTCCATTTCACCGAAACGCTGTCCACCAAACTGGGCTTTACCACCCAAAGGCTGTTGTGTAACAAGTGAGTAAGGACCAATTGAACGTGCATGAATTTTATCGTCAACCATGTGCGCTAGTTTCATATAATGCATGACACCAACACCAACACGCTTGTCAAAAGCTTCACCAGTGCGACCATCATAGACAACTGACTTACCGTCTTGTGGTAACCCAGCCTCACGTAAGGCCATTTCAATTTCATCATCACTGGCACCATCAAAGACAGGTGAAGCAACATGAATACCAAGTTTCTTGGCAGCAAATCCCAAGTGCAATTCAAGTACTTGCCCAATATTCATACGTGATGGCACACCCATGGGTGACAATAGAATGTCAATAGGTGTTCCATCAGGCATATATGGCATATCTTCTTCTGGCACAACAACAGAAACAGTTCCCTTGTTTCCATGACGACCAGCCATCTTATCACCGACTTGAATTTTACGCTTTTGTGCAATATAAACACGAACCATCATGTTGACACCTGGTGCTAATTCATCACCATTTTCAGGTGTATAAATACGAACGTTTTGAACGACACCGCCGCCACCATGAGGAACACGTAATGATGTATCACGTACTTCACGCGCTTTTTCGCCAAAAATGGCATGCAATAAACGTTCTTCAGCAGAAAGTTCAGTAACACCCTTAGGTGTTACCTTACCAACTAAGATATCACCATCGTGCACTTCAGCACCGACACGAATAATACCGTCCGCATCCAAATCCTTTAACTGATCTTCACCAGTGTTAGGAATTTCACGAGTCATTTCTTCCGGTCCAAGTTTTGTGTCTCGCGCTTCTGAATCGTATTCTTCGATGTGAATTGAAGTATAAACATCTTCACGGACCAAACGTTCATTTAAGACAATGGCATCTTCGAAGTTATATCCTTGCCAAGTCATGAAAGCAATTAAGGGATTTTGCCCCAAGGCCAATTCACCTTGTTCCATTGAAGGACCATCTGCCAAAACCTCGTCGGCTTCAATATGCTCACCGACATGTACAATTGGCTTTTGGTTATAGTTTTTACCACCGTTTGAACGACGGAATTTCATCAATTCATAAGTATCCAATTGACCATCTTCACGACGAACTCGGATTTGGCGACCGTCCACATACTCAACTTCACCAGATGCGCGTGCAATCATCGCAACACCAGAATCGTGAGCTGCTTTATACTCAATTCCTGTTCCTACTAATGGTGAATGTGGATCAAGCAAAGGCACTGCCTGACGTTGCATGTTGGCACCCAT
>AEKF01000011.1_pt1 | contig 79287 bp, 103 predicted proteins | sample 342668 | NCBI WGS metagenome assembly AEKF01 (sample SAMN02954267, study PRJNA50815) | food metagenome | biome: terrestrial; feature: fermented food; material: kimchi; isolation source: Jonggazip commercial cabbage kimchi | place: South Korea | collected 2009-06 | reverse complement strand
CGATCAACGGAAAAAATGTAAAATATTTTTAGAAAAACTACTTGACAAAAGAGGATAAAAAGTGTAAAATGGACTTGACACTCTCTTTATATATAGGAAAAGTCAAAAAAGTTCTCGGAATTTTTGCGCAATTATTTTCAGCGGTGTTTTTTTATATGAAATATCGCGCATATTCTGGGGGGTTCAAATAGGCAACACAATATCAACAATACATATATCTCGTTTTTCTTGCCGGCAAATTTTTTGGAAAAAATATTGCAAATATCCCGAAAAGTGAAAAAGGCGGATATTTTGGGGGTTTTAAATTAAACCGTTATTTAATCATTAACATTTTCTGTGCTTAATACCTAAAATATTTGGCGTGTTGAAAATAATCAGTGTTATGATTTAACAGTACTTGTTTACATGGTTTTTTAATATCTTGTTATGATTGATTGAATGTATCAACTATAATATGAAATATGTTTTAAATAATGACTTCAAAAAATAAATGGTACTTAGTATACTATTACAGACATTTAAACTAATTTTACCTTGTATATTACATAATAATAGCTAAAATGGCGTGAGCGAGCTTATATAGTCGTACAAAGAGTGTCATGTTTATTAACTAAAATTATGATATAAATAAAATCACGATTTTAACGACCATTATTAACAATATATTGTATTAAGCGTGTTACTAATATCCATATATAGTATGTCGTCACTAAAACAGTCCATATATGAGCCTATTACACTATTATTAATTAATTAATGTATTTTTTACTTATAAAGTTGACAACATGTATCGTTTTTAGTATAATATGATTATAGATAAGATTAGACTTATATGTTCAATCTAACAAAGTAATATAAATGACTTAATATTGACTATAATAAGTATTTTCCAAAATAGAAAAATTAAAAAACGTCAATTTCTACAGACTTCATTTCAGAATAGATTTTTTAAAAAGTCCCAATTCTATGAGAACAATCCTAAAATAGAAAAATTAAAAAGTCGCAATTCTGGGGAAAGATGTTTTGAAATAGATTTTTTAAAAAGTGTCAATTCTGGAGAAAGCTCAAAATAGAAAAATTAAAAAGTCGCGATTCTGGGAGATTAGTCCTAGAATAGAAAAATTAAAAAACGTCAATTTTAGGAGAATGCAAAAATGAGCAATAATGGAAGTTTTACTGGTAAGATTAATGATACCGGAGTACACGAAATGTACGAAGAATTTAACAAATTAAAACTAAAAGATTCTACACACTTGGAAGATAGAATGAATACGATTAACACTATGGTGGAACATAAAGATTTTTTTGAAAATTATTTTAATGATGTTTTTGACCCACGAATTAACAATGATGATACCTTAGCAACTGATGGCAATGTTTGCTTATTATTGGAACGTATGGGAGACTATTTAATTAAAAGTGAAGAAAGTAAAGAAATGACTTTTGCCAGCAAAGGAGCTACTATTCACACACGAGAAGCATTAGCACGTAAAATGGATAGAGAAGCTGGTTTATCGGATATTGATACTTCGACCATTAGTGATAATGGTTTAAATAAGGGCAATATGATTTACAATACTGATGTATTAGATAATTTAAAAACTGATAATCCTGTGGTGTTAGAATATTTAAAATATTATCAGTTATTAAAACATAATTTAAAATACAATGTTGGTAAGCGCCCACAGATATTAAACGATATTAGTCGCATTAAAGCTGACATTAAGTATATTTTAAACAAAGATGAGATTAATTCATTAAAAAACAAGGTTGATGGATTTGATTATGTTGTCCATGATGTTGATTTTAGCGATTCTGAACAATTGGTTAATTTAATGTTAAACGATATTAGCTTAGAGCAAGATAGTGAGCTATGGTTAGCAAAAGAAGCTCTAAATGATAGTATTAAAGAATTAAAATTATATGATAATTTAAAAATAGTTGCAGGATTGGTATTAAAAGGGTATAATAAAAAAGAAATGAAGCGTAAGTTAAAATTAAATTCTTATGGCGTCAACAAGTTGTTGCAAACATTGGCAGACTATGTTATTATTAATGAGAATAGAAAAAACAATAAATTGAAGGAAAACCATTGAATAAATATTATGTGACACAGCGAACGTATAACCATAATGGTAGTCTAACAATTCAAATGTATTGGCACGAAGATGAAAATGGTAACAAGGTAGATATTTTCTTTAGAACTCAAACAGACAAGCTATATATGCCTATTAGAGAAGATTCTATTTATGTCAGCTTAGAAGTTGCTAACGTTGATATTTTAAGAATGTTTAAAATAGAATTAGATAGTTTTTTATAATTCTTGCTTTATTCGCTTGACAGACATTACTGACATATGATATACTAATTAAGTTCGAGATATTCGTTTTAAAAGTAGAGTAGCAATGCTCTATGCTACATAGTTGAAACTATGAAATAAATAATTAGGGGGTTGTCAAAATGGCAATCGAAGGAACATATGCAAATTTACAAGTAGTAGGAACGTTGAAAACAATGAATCTTCAAGCTGGCAAAAGTCGGGCTGGTAGAGATATGATTAATGGTAACATTGTTGTTCAAGTTAAAGATGCTGAAAAAGGTGTTATCAACAATATTAATATTAAAGCTATTGAAATGAAGGAAAACACATATGATGGAGAAGTGACCGAAAATAAACGATATAAAGGTCTACAAACCATTATGGAAGAATATAAGTCTATTGACGCTGATGGGTTAGAATCTGCCGATACGGTGTCAGTATCGGGAAATGTTTCAATTAATGATTATGTTGGTCAAAATGGACTCATTTCACGAGTACAATTTAATTTGAACTATATGAATCGTGTTGATGCTAAAACAACTCAAAAAGCTGAATTTAGTGCAAAAATGGTATTAACTAAATTTAGTCCAGTGCTAGATGAAGAACAATTGCCTGTTTCACCAGCAGCAGAATCTGTTGAAGCATATATGGTTAATGGGTCTAAGAATAGACCAAAAGTTACACCATTGAATCTTATTATTCATGAAGATGATAAAGGAACTTTAGAAGGATTTAAGTCACTATATACTGAAAATTCAACAGGTGAATTACTGATTAAAATTAATAATTATCCTGATACAACCAAACAAGAAGAAGAAGTAGAAGATACTGGGTTTGCTGGATTTGGTAAAAAGATTGAACCACGTGTATTCAAGAATTTCGTTAATGAATTAGAAATCATTGGTGGTAATGTGCCTCTTGAAGAAGGATTAGGGTATAGCCTAGAAGAAATTCAAGAAATTATTAATATGCGCCGTAAAGCGTTAGCATTAGTTGAAGAAAAGAGCAATAACACTCCACAAGTAACAATGCCTACAGGTTTTCCAACACCTAAGCAACCACCAAAGGAAACAGTAGGAGGTAAAGTTGAACCAACCGTAGAAGATGTTAATAATGGTGATATTCCAACGTTCTAAATCTTAAATAGGGGATTATTTCCCCTTTACATAAAAGAAAGGAGTAGGGTAAGAAAATAAATAAATAAATAGTTTGACTAAAGGGATTAAATAAGATATACTATATCTTGTAGTAAACAATTAGGAGGAGTTATATATGGTAGTGGATTTGTTAAATATTCAACCGCAAAAGGTGTCAACAGATGTGGCAAGTTATTCAATGCTTGTTTATAGTGATGTCAAAAAAGGCAAGACTACTTTTGTGCACAAGTTATACGGTAATCGTGTGTTACATGTTATGACTGAAAAACGTTATAAGGCATTGGCTGGTGCTGATGTTCAATATGTAAGTAATTGGGGTGAATATCTTCAAGTGTTGGCTCAATTGCGTAAAAAAGAAGTAAAAGAACGATATGATGTGATTTCAATTGATACTATTGATAATTTAGTACCAATGTTAGAGAAATACGTAGCTTCTAAATATAGTGAAACAGCTATTGGAGAACGTTCTGACATTTGGGGTGCTGATTGGACAGATGCTAAAACAATGTGGCGTGACGGTATGCAGATGATTGAACGATTGGGATTTGTTCCAGCTTTTGTTAGTCATTCAATCCAAAATACGATTCAAGTGCCTAAATCAAGCGTTTTAGAATCTGAAAAAGATGAATTAACACAATTCACAGAAGGTGTCGACAAGAAAACGGGTCAAAGCTATCTTGAGTTCTTACAATATCAACCAGATATTAAAGGGAAATATTTAGCAGTGATTAACAATATGGTTGATAATATCTTATATATTGATTCAACAGTAGACACACAAGGTGAAGAACATCGTGTAATCCACTTACGCGGGACGTTACAATATCAAGCAGGTTCAACTTTTGAAGATATTGAACCTATTATCCCATTATCACCAGAAGCCTATACGCAAGCTATTACGAACGCCGTTAACAAAATTGATGACAAAGATAAGACAGATGTTCGTCAAGCTGATGCTGATACAGGCGACACTAAATTAGACTTTGATAGTTTAATGAAGGAAGCTCAAGTGATTGGTACAGCATTATTTAAGGCAGAGCATGGTGATAAAGTTAATGCAATTGTAGAAAAAGTATTTGGAAAAGACCATAAATTGAATGAAGCAACTAAAGAACAAGTTGAATTGGTTGATTTAGTTGTTTCTCAATTAAAGGAAGTTAAGAAGGAGTTGGGCGTTTAGTGTTAAATAATCCAATTATTGATAAATTAGTAGAAGAACGAAAAGAATTAAGAGTAAAACTCAATAAATTAGATATTTTTTTAGAAAATAGTAGTCTATCAGAATATCATACAAATTTATTGAAAGAACAACGACATGTTATGAATAGTTATATTGACGTTTTAGATAGACGCATTAAAGATTTAATTCAGAAATAAAAAAGAGTCCATTGGGATGTGCATCGAATCTTATAATTCTACCGATGACAAAAAATAGAAAAGGAAGTTTTAGTAATATGGAAACAGTTTACACAGGTAAGAAGGCAACAATGCAAGAATATTTTGATAACACACCAGCACTTTTCGCGCTGTTTATTCACCCTTTATGGTATTTATGGTATTTATCAACACAGTTTAAAGGTTGGGTATCAGCTAACTATATGTTAGTAGCGTTTACAATTGGTATGCAATTAACAGGATTTTTAACAGCTCCATCAGTGACAACCGCAATTAATGCTACAGGTATGATTCTTGGTGTAACATGTATTACAGCCATTAATGCCCACAAAAGTGTAAATGGCTGGCTTGGGTTAGTGAGTGCAGCCTTTATTATCGCATCGGGATTCATGAGTAAGGATTGGGGAGTTATTTTCCAACAAGTAGCATATATTATGGCATTAGACATTCCGGTATTATTATCTAAAGCATGGATGGGAAGCAAACCTATTTCAAACTCAATGGATAAAAAAGGTGTAATTATGGCTATTGTATCATTTATTGGTGCTTTTATCGCTATGTATATTGTAATTACACTATTAGGAACACCACGTATTATTCCTAATTCATTCTTGTTTGCGGTATCATTCACAAGTTCTATCCTATGTTTAAAACATTATCGTATTCAATATATTGGTTGGTTTATTACTTCAATGGCAAGTCTATGGACATGGAGCGCTTCATTTATGGCTGGTGACGCTAACTGGTTAATGTTGGTAGGTGCCTTAATCTATCTATCTAATGATATTATTGCATTCACTTTATCGGAATGGTACGCACCTTATCCATTTAACATCAATCATAAACGTTATTTAGCAGAACACAAAACAGAATTAAGTAAATAATTAAATGAGAGGGAAACCTCTCTTACATAGCCATCAATTAGTGGTGGTAACTATATGGGAGTGTGTTATTAATATGAATAGTGAAGACAAGTATTACAAAGTAATTATTCCAGAAGGTTTTTTATATTATTCCGTGTTATATAAAAAAATGCGATACTGTGAAACACCTGTTAGAGTATTAGAATCTTATATTAATAAATTATTAACACCGTCCTATATGAATGAAAATAATATCATAATTGAAAGATGGGATGATTAATTATGGAATTGGAAGAAATTAAGCTGTGGCGAGATGCTTGGCAACTATATGCTAATTTAAAAACAGAAATCAATGAGTTAAACGAAATTGGAAACAAGCTACAAGAATTGACTGGTAATGGCAACGATTTTCAATTTATGAATATTAATAGTCCAGAAGAAGAATCAGACGATGATGATTTATATATTATTCAAATGCTAGATGGAGATGGAGATACTTGTTGGCTAAGAGAAGATGATAATGGTTATAACTATTATGTTCATTCCGATTCTTCTATAAAAGTTGCAGATTATAAAGATGTTGCATCTATTTATAATAAAAGAAATGCTGTAAAGGTGCTTGATGCTACCATATATCAATTAAAAAGAGAAAATCGAAGGGATATTGCTATAACAGTAGAAGCTGTGAAATTAAATAAATAAGAAAAGAAGGAAAATAATTATGATTTACGTAAACGCGCCAATTTCTTTCGGAAAGACATCACTAACAGAAATTTTAAGTGATGTATTAGATAGTCCGTCGTTCTATGAAGACGTGGAAGATGTTCCGACGTTAAGAGTTTTTTATAGCGAAGGAGAAGAAAGTCGAAGTAGATTATCATTTCCGTTACAATTAGATTTTTTAGTTTATCGTTTTAATCAGCTTAATCAAGCCGTTAAAGCACGTAACGCCGTAATGGATAGTTCGTTGCTATCAGACGCTATTATGGCTCAAAACTTGTATGACCGTGGTGAATTTGGACACACCGAATTTAATTTATATCAACGTATTTCTAAATCAATGCAATCAGTTGTTAATGGGAATACATTTGATGGCTACCCTGATTTAGTAATTTTCTTAGACGGTGATTTTGAAATTATGCTTGACCATATTCAAAAACGTGGACGAGAAATGGAATCATTAGATGATGATAAAATTAAATATTTTTATGATGTTTGGCAACACTATCAAGATTGGAACAAGGGATATGTTCAATCACCTAAGGTTACAATTGATATGAATAAATATGATTTTGTGGAAAATTTATCTGATAGAAAAGAAGTTTTAGAAATTATTTTAGAACGTATGATTGAATTAGGTATGTTAAAACCTTCTGAATATGAAAAAATTAAAGTTGACAAACTAGAAAAGTTGGTGTAATATGAAAGTATGGAAGGTAATCAGTGCTATCTTAGTGGGGATTTTGATGGCGGTTTTATGGGGAGTAGGATATTTCTTATGCGGATTCGTTGTAAGTGATATGATTTTACCAATATTTGGACTACATCCCACAGTATTACAAGGATTTTTCTTTGTAGTTGGCTTAGTTGTATTACTTCAAGCGCTGTCGCTTACAAATAGATTCAGCAATAAGATTTAACAAGGGATAATATCAGTAACAATTTTTAAAAAAATCTCTCTTAATCAATATATTTAATTAAAAATAAAGCTCTATGTTATCTTGACATAGGGCTTTTTATATGTTATTATACTACTATAAATGAATAAAGGAGAGTTCGGTAATGCGACTATTAAAATGTTATGGTAAATCATGTGTTGAGAACAATGTTAGACACCCTAAAGAAGAATTGACTAATTATAAGGGTAAAAATTATTGTAAAATGCACTATAATAAAAAGATTAAAGATGATAAAGATAAAAAAATATTAACGGATTATATCTGTAAGGTGTATAACATGCCTTATGTATCACCTTTTATATTAAAACAAATTAATGATTATACAGAAGATAAAGGGTTGACATATGATGACATTAAAGGTACATTAGAATATGTAAGTAAGTTACAAGGAATTGAATTGACTTCTAAATATGGCTTAGGAATTGTGTTATATAAATTCCCTGAATATAAAGAAGAAAAACTAAGAAAAGAAACGCAACAAAGTATCGTAGCTCAAGAATCAAAAAATGATATTGTAACAGTCCAACGTAATAGATTAGAAAATAATCTATACGCCAAAGAAAAAATAGTAGATTTTGGAGATGATTCATCATGGTTGAATTAAAACAGTTAAACGCTTTAAATCCACAGCGGTCAATTGGCACAGTATTGGCAGAGTTTTGTAAGAGTCCACAATTATTACGTTCAACAGACATTTCTTTATCAGCAGATGATTTTCTTATGAAGTTTCATAAGATTCTGTTCAATGCAATTAATAATATTGTTTACTCTAACGCAAGTTTAAAATCAATTAATGAGGCAGATATTGATAATTATTTAAGCTCTTTTCCAAAGTATTATGCTATTTGGAGTGAACACGATGGTATCACATATTTAAATCAATCTATTAAATATAGTAAGGCTGAATTGTTTGAAACGTCATTGCAAGAGGTAAAAAAATACTCGTTGTTAAGACGATATGTTGCAAACGGCGTTGATATTAGCGATTTATATGACTTCAATAATGTTGACCCAGAAATTGCCAATAAGGGTGCGGAAACAATTGATAGCATGACGATTGATGAAATCACTAACCATTATACAAGTAAAATTCTGGCAATTAGAAATGATATTACCAGTGAAACAGGAACAGATATTGTTCAATTTGAAATCAAAGATGATATTAGAACACTATTAGAACGATTAAATACAACACCTGAAATGGGTCACGGGTTCACCAATCCTTACTTTAATACGCTGTTTAGAGGTATGCGAGAAGGTAAATATATGTTGCGCTCAGGCGGGACAGGGGGCAGCAAGACAAGATCAGCAATTCGTGACATGCTTAATGTGGCATGTGATGAAGTTTATGAAGTTGGCACAGGTAATTGGATTAAAACCGGTAAAGGTTATCCTATTTTGTTCATTTCAACCGAATTAGACAAGACAGAACTCCAAACTATTGCTTTAGCTTATATTTCAGGATTGGAAACAAGTGCTATTGAACAGGGTGATTTCGATGAAACTCAATTAATTAGACTAAATAAAGCAACAGAAATATTGGAACGTTCTAGTATGTATTTTGTTTATATGGAAGACTTTAGTATTACTGATTTAGAAATGATTATTGAAGACCATATTATTAATCATGGAATTAAATATTGTGTGTTCGATTATATTCAAAACAATGGTAAAATGAGTAAAGCACTACAAGAAGAGTTTGGACACTCAATGCGTGAAGATGAGGTTATTTTAAACTTGTCTAAAAAACTAAAGGTGTTAGCCACCAAGTATAGCATTTTCTTAATGAGCTCCACTCAATTAAATGCCAAGGAAAGTGACCCAGATAATCGTATTTCAAAAGATACAATGGCTATTCGCGGTGCTAAGTCAACTTCTGATAAGACTGATTATGGTATGATTACAAGCAGAGCAAACGCCAAAGACTTGAACGCTCTTAAACCAATCATAGACAAAGGATTTAATAAGAAACCAAACTTTGCAACTTGGATTTATAAGAACCGTGCAGGGCTTGACCATATTGTTGTTTGGAGCTATTATAATATGGGTAATATGAGAGAAGAACCATTGTTTGTGACAGATTATGATTACAATAAAGTTGATTTAGCTAAAACAGAAGCTATTGATGAAGATGGAGAACAAGGTGAAATTATAGACTTTTAGGAGGTAAAGTATGCTAACGGCTAGTGAGGTTAAGGACTCCTTAACAGAAGATAATATTTTAACATTACTAGTAGATTTAGGTGCTGAACCCGATGAAAGTGATGATAAAATTGAATGTTTAACAGTTTGTCATGGTGGTGATAGCCATAAATTAATTTATTACAAAGACACAAGAATGTTTATGTGTTATACTAGTTGTGGGAGCATGGATATTTTTACTTTAATCGGTAAAATTAAAGACATTACTTTTGGTAAGGCGTTACAGTTTGTAGCAGACAGATTCAATATTAGTCGTATTAAAGCTGGATTCAATCATGTTTCAGACCATGAATTAGTAGAAATACCCAACTATACTCCTAAAACTGTTAAAATGACACCTTTAAGAAAGTTAAACGAAGGTCTCATGAACAGTTTTTATACCATGTATTATAAAGGGTGGATTAATGAGGGAATATCAACACATACTATGGATAAGTTTGAAATTAAATATCAGTTATTAGATAATCAAATTGTTATTCCCCATAGAAATACCAATGGAGACTTGGTTGGTATTCGGGTCAGGAATCTTAATGAAGACCAGATAGAACTAGGAAGAAAATATATCCCAATATTTATGAACGGTCGCTCTATGAGATATTTAACTGGTATGAACCTATATGGATTTTACCAAAATCATGAAGCAATCAAAAAAGACAAAAAGATTATTATCTTTGAAGGTGAAAAATCTGTATTAAAAATGGAAGATTTTTACCCTAATAACAATTATTCAGTAGCAATCAGTGGTAGTAACATGACAGCATACCAAGAAAAGATTATTGACGATTTAACAGACGTAAATGAGATAATTGTTGCTATTGATAAGGAGTTCAAAGACCCTGATAGCCAAGAGTCCAGAATATATGCTGAAAAAATCGTTAAAGTCTATGGTAGATTAACCAATAGATATAATGTATCAGTTATGTGGGACTCACATGGATTATTAGATTATAAAGACAGTCCTGTTGACAAAGGTATTGAAGTGTTTGAAAAATTATATAAAGAAAGACTATATATTTAGGGGGACAACATGAAATTTAAAACAAGAGACATTGAAGGAGATTTAATCACAGGAGTGTTAGAGACACGCGGAATTGATGATGTCAGAGAGTTTATTTCGCCAAATATTGATACTAAGGACATTAATATTACTAATTTTAATAAGGCTAATGAAATGTTCTATTCTGTTAAAAAATATGGGTCAAATATTGGTATTCTGGTTGATTCAGATGCTGATGGATATTGCTCTAGCGCTATGTTAATGCACTTCTTAGGTGATGTTGGACTAAAGATATTCCCTATTATTCCAGAAGCTAAACAACATGGTTTAGAAGCTAATTTAGAGCTAGTAGAAGAACAAGTTAGTCGATTGAACATTGACTTATTATTACTTCCCGATTCTAGTGTTAACGACACTAAAGCTATGGAAAGCATGGATTGTAATGTAGTTGTTATTGACCATCACATTATTGAAAATGAAAATAGTAGCGTATATAAAAAATCAAATATTGCTATTATTAGTAATCAGTGGGAAAATAGTGAAATTAATAGAAATTACACTGGTGCTGGAATGGTAATGAAAGTAATTGAAAAATTGTCAAAAGAGTGGGATTATGAAGATTATTTTGATGTAGAACATACATTAGAGGCTATTGGTCAAATTGCTGATGCAAGTGATATTTCAGATTTAACTATTCGCCAAGAAATGTTACAGGGATTGAATGACGTTAGTGGTAAGCTAGTTGAGACTTTCTTTGGTGTTGATACGCCTACACCACATGATTTATCATTTACAATTATTCCACGCATTAACGCAATTACTCGTATTGGTAATATCGGTCAACGAGAGGATTTGCTGTATGCGTTAGCAGAACTAAGTGGTGACGATAAAGTTCCAGTCATGAAACGAAAAAAGAACCCGTCAACAGGTAAATTTAGACAGATTGAATTAATGCAAACACATTATGAAGTAGTTCATGATATGATGAATAGTGTCAAGACCAAGCAAGATAATTATGTTAAAAAGATTGTAGATAGTATTACAACTACCGTTCATGATAGTTTTACAGTATCAATCATTAATCCAGATGATAACAAATATCCTTCTGTAACAGGTTTAATCGCTAATAAGTTTATTAATTTATACCAGAAACCATCATTAGTATTATTTGAAAATGATGGAGTGTATAATGGTTCAGGACGTGGATTTGAAAAGGTTATGCCTAATTTTAAAGAATACTGTGACAATTCAGGAGCATTCATATTTGCACAAGGACATGAAAATGCTTTCGGTGTATCAATTGACACCAAAGGATTAGAAATGTTAGATGAAATGCCTAATATTGAAACCAATGAACCAACATATATTGTTGATAAATTATATACTCAAAATACGTATAATTTAAAAGCAGATGTGCAATCAATTATTGATAATATGATGTTGTTTGGTGGAAAGGTGACAGAACCAACACTAGGTTTTAAACAGTTAGACATTCCTAAAAAGTCAATTAGAGTTAGAGGGAGTATGTTCACCGCTCTTGTTGACGGTATGACATTTGTATGTTATAATAATAATGAATTTATTAATGAAATCAAAAAAGGGTTTAACCCTGTTATTACTGTTAATATTTTAGGTAGAGCAAACGAGAATAATTGGGGTGGCAAATTAACCAATCAAATTGTTTGTGAAAATATTGAAATGACTATGAAAGAAAATAAGCAACCTGTTACTTTTGGATTTGACTTTTAGGAGGTAATTATGTTTAAATCAAAAAAAGAACCACAGGAAAAGGATAAGATGATAATTCTTTATGCTGATGGTGGACACCGTAGTAGTACCAAAGCAAGTGCTTACTCATATTATTTACAGTATAAATCATTAGAAAAACTAGAGGGTTATGCAGTTTATGATAAGACTAATAACGAAATGGAGATTACGGCAGTCCTAGAAGGATTAAGAGCTATTAAAAATTCTAAGCTACCAGTCAAAGTATATAGTGATTCGCAATATACAATTCGATGCTTACAGGAGAAATGGTATCTGGGCTGGGAAAGAGATGGTTGGCACAATAGTAAGAAAGAGCCTGTTAAGAATGCTGATTTATGGAGAGAATTAATTAAAGAGGTTGGGAGATTTCCATTTATTAGTTATAGCTGGACTAAGGGGCATAGTACGAACGCATTAAATAATCTCGTTGACGAGAAAAATAATTTAGTAATGGATGAATGGGAGAAAAGGGGTAAGAATGAAAGTAAAAGACATGATAGAGGGAGTAAAAATAGGTAGCTTAACCGCTATCAGACCTTGGGGATATGCTAAGCGAGGTAATAGACGATGGTTGTTTAAATGCGATTGTGGAAACTATAAACCATTACAAGTATCACGACTAACCAAAAAATCATCGTGTGGTTGTAGAATTACTAACAAAAGTTATGGAGATTACGCGTCAGACTCAAAATATAGAAGATTGTATTTTTGTTGGCATGATATGAAAAATAGGTGTTATAATAAAAATAGTAAAAAATATCATCGCTATGGTAAACGAGGTATAAAAGTTTATGATGGGTGGCGGAATGATTATTCAGCTTTTAAGAAGTGGGCGTTAAATAGTGGTTGGGATTATAATTTATTACAACAAGACCAATCACTAGATAGAATAGATGTTAATGGTAATTATGAACCAGACGATTGTCGGTGGGTTGATTTAAAAACGCAAAACAGAAACAGAGAAAGTTCCATCTATGTTAAGTTTAGAGGAGAAAATGTTTCACTTTCAGAGTTACAAGAAAGGTATAAAATGCCTCCAAGCACAATTAGAAATAGATACCACGCTGGTAAGCGAGGAGAGGATTTGATTACCCCCCCGAAACCCTCCTATAAGAGGGGTAAAGAATATCTATTATTTGGAAAAATGATGACAGTTAGAGAAATTAGTATTAAGTGCGGAATTTCACCATATATTATTCGTAAGAGAGTAAAAGAAAACATATTAAATGAGTTGGAAAATAGAGAAAGAAAATGATTGATAGAGATTATAGTTCATATTAGAGTAAGAATAATGTAGGTGAGGTGGTATAATTGAGTAAAATAGTAATTGACGGTCAACTAACAACTCTTAATTCTTATATTAACGCCGAAAGACGTAACAGGTATATTGCAGGTTCAATTAAGAAAAAAGAAACAAAACGTTGTGCTGATAGTGCTTTAAAATATTTAGAGGATAATCCGAATGTTAAAATTGAGTTTCCAGCTAATATTCACATAAAATGGTATCGTGAAAACAAACGTTCAGACCCAGATAATATTGCATTCGCTAAGAAGTTTATTTTAGATGGATTCATGAAGGCAGGATTGTTAGATAATGATAACTGGGAGAATATCCGTTCATTTGAAGACTATTTCTATGTGGATAAAGAAAATCCTCGCATAGAAATTATGTTAATAGCAGATTGATTTCTGCTATTTTTTACATAAAAACCATTGACATTAGATTTATATATAGTATACTGATTATATTAGATAAAGGAGGATTTACTAAATGAGTGATGAAAATGTAATTAAATATACTAAGATTGGATTAGCATCATTATGTTTTACAGGAGTAATTATTGGAGATATTTTTATTACAACGTTTATGTTTATAGCTTCTATATTTACTGCAATTTGCTGTTCCATATCACTTTTAGAGGATTTAACAAATCCATCATTGCCAGACGATTGGAAGGCTCATAATATTAAGGTTTCCCTATTCTACCTTTTATTAGTATTGATACATGTTGGTATCACGGCGTTTATGGCACTATCTTTATAATTAAAATATATTTTTTATTAAAGGAGATTTAATCATGAAAAAACAAGAAGTTAAACTATTTAGTGGATTGGGATTTGAGAAGAAAATGGTAAAATACGCAGAAAAAAATAATTATCATATTGTTAATTTAACGCCGCAGGCTTGGACAGTAAGTAAAATCAACAGTGCTGTAATAGCTTATATGGTATTATTTGAAGAAAATTAGGAGGAAGCCGGATTGCTAGAAAATGATAACTGGGTAAACATAAAAAAGATTGAACATGACTTTGAGATTGATAAAGATAATCCTAGAGTAGAAGTGTATTTTAAGGAGGAGTAGATATGAGAGATATGAAGATTCAAGCAAAAGATATTGTGAGCTCAGCAGTGGCGGTAGCCTACACTGACAAACATGATTGGGAATCAAGTCGGATTATGCTAGTCGTAACATGGGACATTCCTGATGAGTTGCATGTCTTGTCCAAAGATAGCGAATATGCTATTATTAGAGGTAGTCACTGTAGTTGCTATGGGTATGATGATATTGAATATGATGCTACGCTTGTAAGCGAGGAAGAGTTGTTTAAACTTACAAAGGCTCCTTATAATAATTACCCAGAAGATTCTGAAGCGCCATTTTGGAATAGTGTTAGAGAATATCTAAATAAAAATTATTAAAAAGGTATTGACATAGTATATCAGAATTGATATACTATATACATAAGTTAAATAAGGAGGCTGTTTATGAAAAAACGTATTTTAAAAAGGAATATAAAAATTATTTAAATATCGTTTGCTTAGTCAAGAACAAATAGAGCCATTTAATAGGCGCGAGATTTATGTTTTTGATAATCATGAAGGGGCAAGTGTTGTTGAAGGACTAGGTATTAGAGAAGTTGGTTATATTGTTTGGAATCGTAATTCAGAAAAAATTAATTGGGCAGTGAGTTATTTACCACGATTTCATGATTCCACGCAAACCTATAAAAATGATAAGCAACTTTGGAAATTGATACTCGGAATTTATAAAGGATAGTTTTAATGTGAAAATTAATATTTGGATAACAATAAACAGCTTAGGGGGACAAATTAGATGATTTTTGATAACGGTGCATCAATTGAAGACAAAGAGCTTAAAGAATGCCAAATTCAAATTGTCGATGTATTGAAGAGGTATACAACGGATTTAAAATTAGCAAAATTAATTTTACAGGATATTGATTTAGATGATTTTGCAACAATTAAAGACGACTGATTAAGTCTTCATTACTTGTTTTATAAATAGTCCTAGAGATAAACAGGCAAAATAAATGATTTTACAATGATATAAGGTCTATATTTATATGTAAATAATCAAAGGAGAAAATTATATTGGAAAAACTATTACAAGGGGATTGCTTAAAATTAATGGAGGAGATTCCAGACGGAAGTGTTGATATGATTTTGGCGGATTTACCGTATGGCACTACCGCTTGCAAATGGGACACGATTATTCCGTTTGAACCATTGTGGGAGCAATACAAGAGGGTTATTAAATATAATGGTGCTATTGTTTTGTTTGGAACCGAACCATTTAGCAGTAAGTTAAGAATCAGCAACCTAGAAATGTATAAGTACGATTGGATATGGGAAAAACCGCAAGGAGTAAATTTTGCGCAATGCAATCACATGCCAATGAGCGTATATGAAATTATAAGCGTGTTTGGAAATTTTGGAATGTCTAAAAATGCAAAAATACAACCAGTCTATAACCCACAAGGGTTGATTAGAGTAGACAAGAAGAAAAAGGCTAAAACATTTACAGACCATAGACCAACGAGTAATAACAAAGACCACGTTCAAAAGTTTGCAAATTATCCACGTCAAGTTATTAGATTTTCACAAGAGAGGGGGTTTCATCCAACCCAAAAACCAGTCGCATTGCTTGAGTATTTAATTAGAACATATACTCGTGAAAATGAAACTGTGCTTGATAATACTATGGGTTCAGGTACAACAGGAGTAGCTTGTGTTAACACTGGTCGCAACTTTGTTGGCATGGAATTAGAAGAGAAATATTTTAATATTGCTAAAGAACGAATCGAACAGGCAAAGAAATAATTGTCGACAGTAATATAAAAACTGTCTTTTATTCGTAATTTAAGGGTTTTGAAGGCAGTAATGGCGCGGATTTGAAGCATGGTATGGAATAAATTAGACGTATTTCAACGAGATTGGTGCAGGGGGTAGGTTGATATGGATATGTATTTATTGGTATTTGGATTTTTTGGGCTATTAATAGTTGCACTATTTCAAATAAATGAGCTACAAGAAAGTCAGCAAGAGTTAAGGGATATGCAGGAAGTTTTGTTAATACAGAAACAATCTGAAAAGATGAATATTACAATTATGTATGACCCATTAACGCATAAACCGGTTTTTATAAAAAATGAAAAAGTTATTGACAAAAAGGATGATATGTCATATAATGAATTTATGTTATTTCAATATTGTTTAGATAGTGAAAGTCTTGAAAATGCTAAATATATGTTGAAAGACTATAAAGAAAAATAAGGAGATTTTGATTATGGGATTATTATTATTATGGACGGCTATTGCCTGGTTAGGGTTTATGTTACTTGAATTAGTTATTGTGCTTGGTGGGATTTTAATGAATAAACCAATTGAAAGCCTGGACACGCTTAATAAAATTAATATTGTGTTAGGATTGTTAACTGCTGTAGTGTTAGGTATTTTTATTGCTACATTATAGGAAACAATAAGGAGGTTTAATTATGAAATTTCAGATTCATATTGTAAATAGTGATAATGAGGGTGCGGTTATTAATGGCTGGAGTGAGCCTTGTATTAGAACCAAACTTCACTTTGAGGGTTTAACCAATGCTTACGGACATTATTATCACTTTGGAAATAGAGAACCAGTATTTATTGAAGATGGGTTGACAGATGAGTCAAAAGGTATTACACTAGAATCATTGAAGGAATTAGAAAAACAATATTTCCTGCCAAAATATAAAATTGTGAAAGCAGATGTGAGATAATTATGAGTAAAACATTTTTCTATTACGGAACTATGAACAGCAGTAAGACAGCTCAAATGTTGATGACCGCTTACAACTATGAACAAAAAGGGACTAAATATGCTTTGATTAAACCGTCTAGTGATAACCGTTCAGGTAATAACATCATTGGTAGTCGTGTGGGATTGTCAGCAACAGCGGACTATGTAGTTTCCAACAGCATGACAGAAATGCAACAAATGGAATTAATTATTGAGTTACTTACTAAATATGACGTACTATTATTTGATGAGTGTCAATTTTTACCGCCTAAATTTATCAAAAATCTATTGACAGAAGCTAGTTTTCATGATATTGTTATTATGGCATATGGATTACTAAAGGATTTTCAAGGTAATCTATTTGAAGGTAGCGAACAATGGTTACTAGGTTGTGATTCATTACGTGAAATCAAAACTGAATGCGAACAATGTAATCGTAAGGCAATCTACAATGTTAGATTCAATGGAAACACACCAGTATTTAATGGCGAAACAGTTGTTATTGGAGACGATAATTATCATGTATTTTGTGCTAAACATAAAAACGAATTAGAAGGGAAAGTGAAACACATTGTTAAAACTAACTAATTATTTTGGGGTTCACACCACTAGCGATAAATCTTTAACCAGAGGGTTTAAATATATTAAGGAAAAGGTTGCTGTACAGGAAAATATTGATTTAGGTGTAGGAAAATTAATCACCAATGAAAACTTCTTGGAACAACTTGATTCGAAGAATAAAGACCTATATCTGTTTACTAAAGATAAAAATGAATATGTATTTTCATTAAAAGAAATGGAGAAAAAATTAAATGTCACCAAAGAAAATTAAAAGAGCAGAACGTTTAAACACAATGAATAAAGAGTTATCGAACGGTAAAATTTCACAAGAAGAGTATAATGCTGAAATGATATTGCTTTATCCAATCAAAGAAGGAAGCGATATTAATTATCACTATCGGGTTGATAATATTGTCAGTGGTGATGTTAAATTTTTTACGAATCTAAAAGATGTTTTTAGAGCCTATAAAGAATTAAATTTTAAATCATTAAATGGAATGAACGATAAAGAAATTCGCAAAGTTTGTGACCTAGAAGTGGAATACGACAACTGGGACAAAGGGTTGGTTGATAGTATTATTAAGGGTAATTCAAAAATGCCATATGATGAAGCTAAGCTAACCATTGTTAAAGGTGATATTTAATGGGAACAGAATAGGGTTGACTTACCCTATTACATAATGATATATTATATTTATAGGAGGTCTTTAACATGACAGGAAGCAATATATTAGCATGGAACATTAAAACATATGATGATTATAAGTGGTGCCAGTTGAGAAAGCTCGTTACTTTAGTGACGAGTAGTTCACTCAGCTAAATATCCAGAATTTACGGTATTGGCAGTGATTAACGGGGGTAAAAAATGATTGAAAAATGTATTTTCCTAGCAACAATAGTGCTTATGGGCGCAGTTTACAAAGGTAAAGTTGAAAAAATAGCCTGTTATTCTTTTTCAGTTATTGTATTGATTGCTATGATGTGGAGGTGATGAGCTAGTGTGGTTATTATTCATATGGTGGATGGGATTTGTTATTTTTATTAAATTTATGACATTTTTAGGATTGCTGTGTATAATTCCTTTTTCACTGTTGTATATATTAATTAAATATGGAGGTAAGTAATTTGAGAGTTACGGTTTATACTAATGAAAACTGTGTCCAGTGCAGAATGACACTAAGAATGTTCGGTGAGTTTAATTTTCAGCCAAAAACAACACCAAGAACAGAAAGTAATCGTATGGCATTAGTTGACGCAGGATATGCCAGATACCCTGTGGTAATGGTATTTGATGACAATAATAAGATGGTTGATAGTTGGACAGGTTTTAAGCCTGAAAGAATTAAATCATTATTTAAATAAAGGAGAATATTAATATGACAGAATTAGTAAGCAAGAAGAGTATCTATCTTGGAGGAGGGTGGTTTACGGAAGATATGAGCCAACAGTTAAACGAAACAGACAAGTTATTACAATCCAATGACACTGTGGGCTATATTTATCGTCCATTAGACCACCAAGCTCAAGGAGTTCAATTCTCACAACCGTGGCGAAAGAAAACATTTGAAGCAGACCGCAACGCTATTTTAAACAGTGATGTTGTTGTAGCAACATTATTATCAGTAGACCAAGACCCAGGAACAATCTGGGAAATTGGATATGCTATGGCTATTGGCAAACCAGTATTATTACGATATGATGGTGATAGCTTAAACTTAATGTTATGCAACTCAATGACATTAATTATTCCACAAAACGACAAAGATTTAGTTGATGACTATTATGCTTTGGAAGATATTAATTTTAATGCTTTACCTACAAACAATTGGTTAGGAGGTTCAATCTAATGGAGGTTGTAGAATTATTAGTTTTTACTATGATGGTCACTATTGTTTTCATTGTTATTGCATATATCTTTGAAAGATATTAAAGATAAATCTACTAAACGAATAGAACAAATCATTAAAAACCATTTGTTATTGTTAATTATTATCAACGATATTAAATTTTATTATAGTGAGGAAGAAGAGTGTTATGAAGAAATTTGATAAGATTCAAAGAGTAACAACAGGCATTCTTAAATCGTTCAATGGTGATTTAAATGTTACTATTAGTGAAAAGATTGATGGTGCTAATGCTTCATTTCAAATGAATACAGATGGCAGTTTCACGGCATTTAGTCGTAGAACCAAGTTAAACGAAAATGATACGTTACGTGGTTTCTATGATGAAGTAGAAGAAAACTTATTACCCAAAGTAATGAGTAACCAGGATAACCCAGCAATTCAAGAATTTTTACAAGAAGACTACACATTGTTTGGAGAATGGTTAGTACCACATTCCGTACAATATAAAGATGAGTTCTGGGAGAAATTCTATCCTTTTGCAGTGTATGATAACGTAAATGAGCAATATTTAAGCGAAGATTTGATTAATGAGTTATCAAATGTATTAGGTTTAAAACGACCAAAGCAACTTTACACTGGTAAATTATCAGGAGTGAAAGACAAGTTGGAATCACTTCTGGGAAAATCAGATATGAGTAAAGAGTTAAATCATGGTGAAGGTATTATCATTGTATTCGAAGATTTACTAAACAAACCAGAAGAAACACGTTTAAAAATTGTAACCGATGAGTTCTTAGAACATAGACAACTTAAGAAAAACAAGGCATTACCATTTACTGCTACATGGGTAAATCAATTTATTACAAGTGGTCGAGTAAATAAGATTATTTATAAAGCTGTTGACGAAGGTGTTTTTAATGATATTCCTATTGAGTTCAAAAACTTTAAACAAATTGTAACACCAATCAATGAAAATGTATTAGCAGATATTTTAGAAGAAGAATCAACACCTGATGGTTTTGATATGAACGATGCTGTGAAAGCCATTAACAAAGGAGTTCCACGATATGTTCGAGACTTCATTCAAAATGAATTAGATAAAAATATTACTATTAAATAGGAGAGTATTTATGATTAAGATGAATGGTACAATCGCAACTAATATTAATAATGATTTAGTTTCACAATTAATTGAGGTTAATAAAGCAATGGATAATGCCCAAACGACAGAAGACTGGGACATGGTTACCGACATGTTTGAATATACGGAAGGTAAGATTGAATCAATGAATGAAGTAACTAGCAATTCCATTTTACCAGCAATTCATGATTTGTTGGTTTATACAGGGGAGCGACTGGTATGACATTAAATTGTAGTCAAGAATTAGTGCAAATGATTATTGAGTTTATGTATATGTCTATTAAAGAAGATTCATCTAATGATTTTAATAATATTAATAATTTCTATGTAAATCATATGGATTCACTAGATGGAACAGCACTAAAAGCATGGGACACATTTCAAGAATATTATGGAGGAGTGCAAATTGGTAGAATTTAATAAAGATATAGAAGGATTTGTAGTAGAATATTTAGATAGTAAAAAAGATGGTAACGGTAAGGTAGATTCCAATCAAGTAATGCAAGAATTATTTACTCCATCAGGCGAAACAATGTCGGAATATGAAGCAGATACGCGCACATGGATTAAGAAGCCTGAAAATATGGTTAAATTAACACAGGCAATGGTTGAAGGATATAAACTAGCAGAAACTAAACAACGATACTTTACTAAAAGTGAATGGCGACATACCCCACAAGTGTTGATTTACGATAGTGACAGTGATGAATATCACACACAAGATTATAACTTTGTTTCTTCAATGTTTCAATCTGAATTTGCTAAATCTGAATTGCCTGATTATATTTTAAATAGTCCGTGGTGGGTTCCTGAATCAGAGTATAAAGAATAGTAACCAACTAATAATATATTGTACAACAAGTCCTTAATTGGGCTTTACATATAAAAAATAAAAGGAGAATAATCATGGAAGTTATTAAAGAAGTGTATGATTGGTATAAAAATCTTGAATCAGAATGTATTAATAAAACTTAATTATTGCTACTATTGCTTTAACTGGTTGGAGCCATGGTGCGACAGATAAGATTGCCAGACACTCAATGAGTGGCGGTGTACATGAAAATGATAGTGAAACAAAATTTGCTATTAATGATTGGATTTCTACCAAATCAAACTCAAGAGATTTGATTCAGGCTGTACTAGATGATAATGTAGAATTAAAACAAGAGAAACGTTATGCAGTAGAATATGAACAATTAAAAAATATTAATGAGAATGGGGAACCTGTTTATCAAGTTATGGTATTAGTCAATAGTCATGCCTATGATGGTAAACCAATTATCAAAATGGCACCCCTATGGGTAGACTTTGAAGATAGTATTTATCCAGGGGTAGACAATGAAGACTTAGCCTTGTTTACAGAAGAAGAATTTGAAGATAGTATTTATCCAGAGTTGGGATTTACACTAAATGATATGGGTCTATAAAAAAGAAACCACTTAATTGTGGTTTTTTGTTTACATATAATTATTAGTATGTTACAATATATTAGAAGGGAATGATGTAAATGTATAATATTAGAATTACTAAATGAGGAGGTATAAACAAAAAGTGAAAAAAGATGATATATTAAATGGGAAAAAGAGCGGAAAACTAACTGCAATTAGATTGTGGGGAAAGAGAAAATCTGGAGCGCTAAAGGCACTGTTCCGATGCGATTGTGGTAATTATATTGTGAATAATATCAGTAATGTGAGAAAAGAAAAATCACAATCATGTGGACACTGCGGTACTTGTATTGATGACTTAGGAGATTATCTAGAAGATTCTAAATATTATAGGTTGTATACTGGGTGGAGACTTCTCAGATATAGATGCAATAATATGATGAATGACCACTATGCTAATTATGGTGGACGAGGGATTAAAGTCTGTGATGAGTGGAATAATAGTTATTCAACATTTAAGAAATGGGCGTTAGATAACGGATATATTTTAGGATTAAGTAAGAAAGAGCAATCACTCGATAGAATTAATGTTGATGGCGATTATGAACCAAATAATTGTAGATGGGTTAATGCAGAAGTTCAAACGAGAAATCGACGCAATATGGTTGAAACTGTTTTTAATGGTGAAAAGGTATTATTAGTGGAGTTGGCAGAGAGATATAATATTAGATACGATGCTGTATACCAGAGATATTGTAAGGGTGTGCGAGGTGATGATTTAATTAAACCACTTTTCAAAGCTCCAACATATGAAGTAGAGGGGTGTACCTTAACCATAAAAGAATTATCAGAAAAGTATAATATATCTAGAACAGCAATCCTAAATAGAATTAATAAAGGATTATATGGATTAGATTTAGTTACGAAAAAGAAAAGAGGGGGAAGAAAGCATGAATAAAGAACAGTTAAAGGAGTATAGCTACTTTGGGCTTCATAATCACTCATACTACTCTAATCTCCGTCTAAAAGACTGTATTAACCCACCAGAAGAATTGGTGGACACAGCCTATAAGATGGGGTTAAAAGGAATAAGTCTGTCGGACCATGAGACGTTATCTGGGGGCATCAAAATTCAAAAGTATGTTAGAGAGAATCGTGATAGATTGGGCGATTTCAAATTGGCTCTAGGTAATGAAATCTATTTAGTAGATAAATCTACACTAGATGACAAAAATAATAATAATAAGATTCAGTACTATCATGCCTTATTAACTGCTAAAAACGAACATGGTCACGAATTTTTACGTAAACAATCGTCTTTAGCATGGAATAATAGTTATACTTATCGTGGTATGGAACGTGTTCCTAGCTACTATGATGAGATTGAAGAAATGATGAAGAATTACAAAGGTGATATTATTTTCTCAACGGCATGTATTGGGTCGAGATTATCACAATTAGTATTACAATATAACGAAAACCAAACATCCGAATTAAAACAAGAAATTCATAGCTTTATTACGTGGTGTCAACGTGTATTTGGTAAAGATGATGTATATTTTGAATTGATGCCCAGCCATCAAATGGAACAACTAATAGTTAATCAATGGTTGGTTAAACTAAGTAAGGCATATGGGATTAAAATTATTATTACCACTGATACCCATTATTTAACCAAAGAGCAAAAACAGATTCACAAAGCATATTTGCAATCACAAGATGGTGAACGTGAGGTTGATAGTTTTTATGATACAACATATTTACATTCCGCGGAAGATTTATTTGAATACTTCGATGATAATCTATTAACTGAAATGTTTACCAATACTCATGAGATTATGGATAAAATTGAAGAATACGATTTAACTCATGAAATTGTAATTCCTCAAATGGATATTCCCGAATTTAATCATGTGGTCGAAAGTGATTTTGGGGACTTAACCAACTATCCTTATATCAAGGATTATATCAATTCTGAAAGTGATTCAGATAAGTATTATATTAAGTTAATTTATGACGGTTTATTAAAATATAATCAAGAATTAAATGAAACAACCCTGGGTCGTATTAACACGGAGCTTGATGTTGTTCGCGCTTTGAGTGATTATTTTAAACAACCAATGTCAGGATATTTTTTAATGGTTAAAGAGTTTATCGACTTATCTTGGGAATTATCAGTTGTTGGTGTTGCTCGTGGTTCAGCTTCATGTTTCTATACTAATTATTTGTTGGGGATTGTACAGATTAATGCTTTAGATTATAGCCTGCCTTATTGGCGATTCCTTAATAAAGACCGACTAGACAACATGCCAGATATTGATTGGGATACAGAGGGTGGTCAGCGACTTAATATCATTAAATTATTGAAGGAACGATATGGTAATGATAATGTTCTTAATAGCGCCACATTTAGTACAGAAGGCACGCGTAGTACAATCTTAACAGCTTGCCGAGGTCTTGGATTAGAACCAGCAGAATCACAAGCTATGGCAGATTTAGCACCAAATGACAAGGGTGTCGAATGGAATCTTCATGATGCTTTCTATGGTAATGAAAAGAAGGGTCGTAAACCCGACACAAAATTCTTGAAAGCTGTTGAAGCGGTTCCAATGTTAAAAGAAACCATGCTCGGCACAGAAGGTTTGGTAAAGGGTCGTAGTCAACATGCTAGTGCAGTGTTTTATACTAATCAACCATATGTTACACACAATGCCATGATGAAGACAAAATCTGGATTACCTGTTACTCAATTCGACGCACACGACTCGGAATCAGTAGGGGCGATTAAGGCAGATTTTCTTACAGTGAATGCAACTGATAGAATTAGAGCCACAATGGAATTATTGCTCAAAGACGGTAAGATTGAATGGCAAGGTTCATTACGAGAAACCTATAATAAATATCTTCATCCTGATGTATTAGACTTGACAAGTCCTAAGATGTGGGATATGCTATTTGATGGAGAGGTTGTAGGAGCTTTCCAATTTGAAACGATGACAGGTCGTCAAACGCTTGAAAAGATTAATGCACGCTCATTTGATGAATTAGCTTCTGCCAACTCATTAATGCGGTTGTCTGTTCCGAGTGGTGAGCAACCAGTTGATAAGTATGTTAGATTTAAGAGTGACATTAATCTGTGGTATCAAGAAATGACAGAAGATGGACTAACTCAAGAGGAACAAGATATTCTTAAAGAATATTTGACACCTAAGTATGGTGTTTCCGACACACAGGAATTATTAATGTCTATCTCAATGGATAATCGTATTAGTGGATTCTCTTTAAAGGAAGCTAATAAACTACGTAAGTCTGTTGCCAAGAAATCAGAGAAGGCACAAGATGAACAAAAAGAAATCTTCTTTGAGCATGGACGAAAACTAGGTACTAGTGAAGCATTCCTAAATTATGTGTGGTTTAAAGAGTTTGCGTTATCATTTGGGTATGCTTTTTCAGCGCCCCATGTTGACTCATATACACTTATTACCCTAATTGAAATGAATTTGTGTTACCGATATGGTAGTATTTACTGGAAAACAGCTTCCCTATCAGTCAATGCTGGTATTTCAGAAGAAGAAAACAATAGTGCTGATTACGCCAAAGTTGCCAAGGCTGTTGCTAGTATGAACGGGTTAATTGCACCACCTGATATTAATCTTTCAGAGATTGCGTTTACACCTGACACTAAGAACAATAAGATTATTTATGGACTGGGTTCAATTGTTGGGTTATCAAGTGATGAAGTTAATAAGATTGTAGAAAACAGACCATACAATTCTATTGAAGACGTTATTGGTTTAGGTTTTTCAGACAAAAAGAATGTTGCATTGATTAAATCTGGAGCTTGTGATAGTATTAATAGTGATAGAGTTGGTCTAATGATGGATTTTATTCGTAAAATAATCAAGCCAAAAGCTAAATTAACAACTGTTCAAATTCCTAAGATTATTAATAATATTCCTGATTCATTCCAAGAATTATTAAATATTTACAAAATGAGAACTAATTTATTTGGTCGCAATAAAGTTCCTATGACAGAATCTATTCAAAATGAATATTTAACACAATACTATCCTAAAATTAAAGAGTTGTCTCCTGATAAAGAGACTCACTCATTCGATGATAACGGTGTGCTGGTTGTAAATCAAAAGACTTTTGATAAATGGTTTAAGAAGGTTATGGAACCGTTAAATGATTGGTTAAAATCTGACGAAGCTGTTACCATTGAAGCTAAAACTAGAATGAATGAATTTTGGATTGAGAACTGTATTGGTAATGTGCCATCTTGGGAAATGGAGACCCTGAACACTTATATTAATGAACATGAATTATCTTTAACAACATTAGACAAACAGCTTGATGTAGTTGATTTTACGAGTTTAGAAGAAAATCCTGAACCTGTTTCATACAATAATTGGCGTGGACGAAGTTATCCACAATATCAATCAGTTGCTATTATGGGAACTGTTGTTGATAAAGATAAAAAAGGATTGGCGTACGTTTTAACACCAGACCATAAGATTGTTAATGTTCGTGTGGGTAAGCAACGATATGCTTACTACAATGAAAAGATTATGCAAGGCACTGGTAAGAATCGTAAGTGTGTTGACTCCTCATGGTTCACTCGTGGCACTAAGGTTATCTGTGTGGGATATAGACGTGGTAATGATTTCTTGTTAAACTCTCGTGGCACTATTTATGATAATCCAATGATGAAAATTAATGGATATGGTACTAAAGTAAAAATTCAACAAAATAAATTAAAATAAATTATTAATCTCTCTTGACGGGGAGATTTTTTTGTTATATACTATATTTATAGAAGTTAAGGAGGAAGACATGCAAACATTAACAGTAATAGTAGGCAAGACCTATTCAGGAAAATCTTACTTATTAAAAGAAATGGAAGAAAAAGGATTTGGACACAGCGTAACTCTTAATACAACTAGACCAATGAGAGATGGTGAGGTTGACGGTGTGGACTACTATTTTGATGAAAAAGACGAACTATTAAAAGCAGTGACCGAAGAGAAATGTATTTTAACTAGTTACAATGTATTTGAAAATGGTAAAAGAAATAAGTGGTATTACGCATTATTCTTAAATGAAATCTTGGCATCAGATAAACCTATTGTTATAATTGATGTAGATAAGTTAAATATTTTAATTAATTGGAGTGTTGAATATTGCTTTAATATAAAAATTGTTTATGTTGATACACCATTAGATACTATTAAACGTAGGATTCAAACTAGTTCTCGTAACAAGGAAGCCTTTGATGAAACCACACGTAGACTAGAAGATGACAATCGTAAGTTTACACAATTTGAAGAAAATATTAAAGGTTTAGGACTAAAAGGAAATCAATTAAGAGATATTGATATTTATAAGATATCTGAAATGAAGGAGATTCTAAAATGATTCAAGAATATTTAAAAGGTGATTTAATTTGTGTGGAACTACCAAGTGTTGGTGGAAGTATTCAATCGGGGAAACGTCCTTGTGTTGTAGTATCTAACAACGCATGTAATAAATATTCACCAGTAATTACAATTGTTCCACTTACATCAAGAAAGAAACATGAAATTCCAACTCATGTATACTTAAAAAGCGAAGATGTTTTCGATTTGCAACATTTAAATATTAGAGATTCAACTATCTTATGTGAACAAATTATTACAGTTTCAAAAGATAATATTGTAGCAGGTCGCGCTAAAATTAAACCACACATATTAAAAAGTGTTAATGAAGCATTAGCTGTACAGTTAAATCTATAAAAAATAAATCCTAGCTTAGTGTTGACTGGTTAGGATTTTTATGTTAATATGATTATATTGAAAGATAAAAGCGATTTGTCTATTGACAGTCGCTTTTTTGTGTGGTATAGTTATTATATTAAAACAGAGGGGGAATTAAATGCGGATTTCATATGAAGAACAGATTGCCTATATCTTTAGGTCAAATGGGGCTAACCAATCCACCTTACTAAAATTAAAAATGGCACAATATTTAAATAGGGGATTGACATATTCACAAATACATGATATTCTGTTTAAGAAATCGAAAGGGGATAATTAATATGTGGATTAACAGAGATGAATACGAAAAATTAAAAGCTGATAGTAAATCCGATGACCTGAAAGAAAAATACAATTTACTTCTTTTAAATTATAATCAAGAAGTACGAATCAGAAAATATTTATTTAATAAACATAAAGAGATGTCCGAAAAATTAGAAGTAGAAAAAGAAGCTCACGAGAGAACGGCTAATAGTCTACACGACTTACGAGTTGATTATAGAATTACTTCAATGCGCCTAGAGCGAGTGGAAAAATATTATCAAGAATTAATGAATAATATTCAGGGGGACTAAAATGTTAAAGGGTTATGATGAACAAAAGAAATTAGATTACAGAAGTCAAGCGCGAGATAAATTGCCCGTGTGGTATGGTTCACGTGAAAACTATCAACATCCAGCTAAAGAAATTCTTGCTAATGGTATTGATGAAATTACTGGCAACTTTGATTCGGGTCATATGGAATTAGAATTATCTGATGACTGTAAGCGGATTTCAGTTAGGGATAGCGGACGAGGTATGCCACTACTGGAAAAGATGGCTGACGGAACTCCTTATTATGAGGGATTCTTTGAAATCTTATTTTCAGGTACTAAATATGATGGAATTAATGATACTGAAAACTCCACGAGCGTTGGCACAAACGGAGTCGGTTTAGCAACATGTTGTTTAACATCTGTTTATTTTCAAGCAGAAGTGCAATATGGTGATGATGAAATTCAGAAGCATGTTAGAATCACATACCTTGATGGTGGATTGAATCGAGAAATTGAAGAATTACCATATGATAATAAGGTTGGTACATTTACTAAAATCACATATGAACTTGACCCCGAAGTATATACTAATGTAATTTACGACCCAGAAGAAGTAAAAGACATTGTAAAACACGTTTCTATTCCGTCAAATTCAGTGACGCTCACAATGGTGTTTAAAGACGATATAAGCGTGTTTGAGACGTCCGATTTTGGGGGATACTTCTATGACTTAGTGGGTAATCAAACAACGTCAGCAGTCTTTAGTGGCCCCATGCGCGATTATGAGAGTGATGAGCTGAATAAAATCCAACTTTTATTTACGACAATGCCCAATATTTATCAAGAATCATATCTTAATGGTTCATATTTATCTAATAGGGGTTCTATTCATGATGGTGTCATGGACGGTGTTCGTAAATTTGGTAATAAATATTGTACTGATAATAAATTATTTCCAAAAAACATTACTAAATTAACAAAAGAGGATATTGAAGGCAGCGTATCATATCTTGTAAAAATGTTATCAACGAAGGCGGACTTTGTTGGACAAACAAAAATGCGAACAGAAAAGACATTATATAAGAAGATTGCAAGTGAACAAACTGGATTAATATTGGAAGTTGCTAAGAATGAAAATCCAAAAGCATTAGAAAAATTCTTCAAGCATGTTATTGAAGTATCTAAATCTAATTCACAGGCAACCAAAGCACGTGCAAAACTTAAAAAGAAATTATCAGAAGGTGTTACAGGATTAAGTAATCGTGTTGAAAAATTAACTGATTGTCGCCAACACGGTGAAGATAGTGAAATCTTCTTTGCCGAAGGAGACTCTGCTGGCGGTAGTATTAAACAGGGTCGTGATTCAGAATACCAAAGTACATTCCCACTACGCGGTAAAATTCTCAATATCTTAAAATCTTCTGAATCTGATATTATGAAAAATGAAGAAATTATCAACATGATTAAAATTATTGGTGCAGGACTATGGTCTGAAAAACATCCAGATAATTTTGATATTGACAAATGTCGCTATGGAAAGATTGTTATTGCGAGTGATGCCGACAGTGATGGAATGCACATTCAAGCCCTATTTATCTCATTCGTATATAAATATTTACGTCCACTTCTTGAAGCTGGTAGAATCTATATGTTACAAACACCCCTATATATTGTTCACACAGAAGATGATGAAATTATTCATTATTTCTCCGACCGAGAAAAAGAGCAAGAATTTCCTAAACTAAAAGGTAAGAATACTATTTCACGTCTTAAAGGATTGGGTGAAATCTCTGCGGAAACCATGTATGAAGTAGCATTAAACCGTGATACACGTACTATTGTACAAGTAACAATTGAAGACGCTAAAAAGGTTGAAGAATCAATTGAAACATGGCTTGGTAAAGATGGAAGTAAGCGTAAAGAAATTATTGCAGAAGAATTATATAAATATGTAGATTAGGAGGATATTATTATGAAAATTGAAACGGGGGTGCGGGTGGTATTTTTTGATTCAGAAAGATTTAATTCTAATAGTGGTTATTATAATCAAGGAGCCTTATTAGAAGATAATTATCCATATATTTATGTTTTTTGAGGAAAGTAGGGATTAGTCCTTGCTTTTTTATTTACTCTATGTTATGATATTCATATTGAAGGAGGATTTTTAAATGTCAGAAACAGTAATTAAACAAACAGCATTCGATATTATCAATAAAAATATGATGGATTATTCAGCGGAAACGATTCTTAATCGTGCTATTCCATCACTACAAGATGGACTAAAACCTAGTCAACGATTATCATTGTTTGTATTTTATAATCATAAGGTGTACAACCTAACAAAATCCCTTAATGTGGTTGGTAATATTTCAGCTATTCACCCACATGGTGACGCATATGATACAGTTGTTAATATGACACAACCCACACGATTAAATACACCACTATTTACGGGTAATGGTAACTGGGGGGAGTTTGGTTCAGATACTGGAGCTGCCGCGATGAGATATACAGAAGTTAAGATGTCTGAATATGGTCGTGAAATGACTAACCTATTACCAAAGAAGTTAATCAAAGAGATTGATAGTTATGATGGTCGTGTTAAATTACCGACAGTTATTCCAGTTAAATTTCCATTAATCACACAATATTATAGTGATGGTATTGCAATGGGAATTAGCTCAACACATCTATCGTATAATATGTTAGAAATCGCCAACATCTATAGTGATGTGATTAAGGGTAAGAAAATTGATGCCATCTATCCAGATTTTCCATCCGGTGCAATTATTATTAAACCAGCAACTGATGAAGTGTTTAATACTGGTCGCGGTTCAATTGCAATGAGAGCTAAAGCAACCATTGAGGGAAATCGAATTATCATTACAGAATTTCCTTTTACGGTTAATCGCAATAAAGTAATTGAAAAGATTGTGAAACTTGCCAAGGAAACTACTAAACTTAAAGAAGTAACTGATGTCCAAGAATTATCAGGATTTAAACAAGGTACATTGGTAGAGGTCACTGCACGTAAAAATGCTGATATGGAACAATTATTAGCCAAACTCTACAAGTTGACAGACCTTGAATCAAATATTTCTGCCAATGCTAATGTTATTGATTTAGACTCTGGGGAACCTATTATGTTGGGAATTTCGGCTTTATTAACTAAGTGGCATGAATGGCGTGTGGGAGTATATAAGATTGAATTACAACGTGACATTGAAAAAATGAGAAATGAAAATCATCTTCTTGACGGTCTTAAACCAGTATTATTAGATATGGAAAAAGCTATTAATATTATCCGCAAGACCAAGAAAAATGAGTTAGAATCAACCCTCATGAGTGAATTTAACGTGGATAAGGAACAAGCTGTTTATATCATGAATATGAAACTCTATAATATTAATCCTGAATATATTAAAGATAAGTTGCTCACGATTGAAAAGAATGAAAAAGAATTACTAAAATTGGAAGTTATTTTTGCAAGTAAAACTAAGATTGATAATATTATTATTAAGCAAGTCCAAGATATTGCTAATAAATATGGTCAACCTCGTAAGACTGAAATTGTAGAAAATGTAAAAGAGGTTGAAATAAAGGTTGAAAAATCTGACGCAATGTGTTATATTTATTTAAGTCAACAGGGATATGGATTTAAATCATACAAACCTATCGACACTGAATCACTAACATTGAAAAACAATGATAGTCTAATTGAATCTTATCATGTTTCGGAATCGGAAGTATTAGAAGTGGTTTCTGGTAATAATAACATCTATGGTATCGTTGTAGAAAATATTCCAAGTGGCATTAAGAAGATTGGAACCTATTTACCAACACTAAGTAAATATCGCTTTGACAATGTGATTGGTTACTTTATGCAATCTAGCGACAATGTAATCTATGGTTACTCAAATGGTAAGATGAGTAAGTTTAAACCTAACATTAAGCCTAATGCTAAAATTAGTAAAAATGGTTTTAATAAAGACCAAGAATTAGTATTCATTAAATCAGATTATAATGGTGATGTCCATTTACACTGTGGCAAATATGATGTAATTCGTAAGTATAATGAAATTCCATTTGTGAATAATCGTAACGCAAAAGGTAATTATATGATGGGTAATCGTAGAGAAAATATTGAATTTACTATTGACACTCCTTAATCGGAGTGTTATATTATACATATCGGTTAAGAACTGATTAAAAATTAGGAGGAATTATTATGAGACTCAAAGAAATTGAAGTTGATTCAGAATTTGAAGACTTGGTACACCACGTTAGTACGTTTATGGTAGCGCACGACAAGAATATTGCGACAATCTTAGAAGCGTGTCGTACAAAAGGTGCAACAAAAGAAGAAATTGAAAGACTAAAAGAAAAAGGATTTGATATTCCACTATTGTTAATTACAACAGCACTTATAGCGCCAGAGCTAATTAAATTTAAAGAAAAACGTAGTCATTGGGTGTTAAAGAGTGATTACAAAATGGCTTTACTACTAAATGTTCATAAAGAAGAATATTTAAGCGATAAAATTTTTAACTACCATGAAGATGCTGATAGTATTTTAATGGCAGATGTGTTTGATGATGGTGGTTATAAAACACGTTTTACACGTAATGAATTATCAGAAATCTTAGAATCACATAATTCTGAATTAACTATTGAAGATTTTATGGTTTATGAAGGAGAAGATGATGAAAATTAATAGTGAAAATGGTAAAACAGTTATCACACTTGATGAAGATGAAGCATTAATTCAATGTGGTGGTAAAACAGAAATTCAACAACAACAGCTAAGCAACAATAACGCCAAAGATGGGACTCATCATGTGTTTGCTCTACTTTCAAGAAGTGAGGGCGGTTACTTAGATATTGGTAATCATTCTTATTCTAAATATAATATTATTGAAGGCATGAAAGCATACAAGATTATTAGGAGCGGACACCCATATCTTCATATGGATGATGTTAATGGCGTACCTTTTTATTTTGATAACATTGCTATGGCCACTCACATTGCAAGAGTAGTAGCAGCGGTTGCTTATCCAATTAAAATTGAAGTAGTAGAAATTGAACAAGAAACAGGCTTAATTATTAAATTTCACTAGGAGGATAATTATGAAAAAATTACGAGACATGGATTTATCAAAATATCAAAAGGAGCCATATCCAGATTCTCAAGCCCGTCAATGGGTAGTTGACACACTAAATGAAAAAGGTGTGACAATGGAGGTCATTGCTAAAGAAGCCTTGGAGGGTCAGAAAAAATTTAATCCATCATTGGATATGGATATTATGTTAGCAGGATTAAATGACGTCTTACAAAAAAGGGAGGTGGTTAATGCTTTAATGGTTGGTTTATCCATTGATAAAATGGCGACACAAGGATTGTTACCAGAACCACTACAGTCCATTATGGTATCTGATAAGGCTAATATGGGTGTTGATGAAACACTTGCTATGAGCGTGGTTGCTATCTTTGGTAGCGTGGCAGATATGCAATTAGGGTCATTAGATTTACACAAACATTCTATCGCTAAGTATTTAGATGAATTAGACGACGGATCAGTAAATACTATGATTGATGATTTATGCAGCGCCCTTATTTCGGCAACGGAAGCTAAGGTGATGAATGCACTAACGGTTGACGAGAACGTGTAATCATGGGTGACTGGGGAGATATTTTCGCAGACGCTTATGATTATGAATGCTTTGTAGAAGATATGGATAACGCTTATGAAAAACATTTGCAGTTATCTAAATTGAATAATCAAGCGTTCTTAATGTATATGTGTATTGTTGGAGAGTGTTTAAATAACGTCACGGAACATTTTCCAGCATATTCAGTGGTTGTTAAGCTTTTAAATAATCATTGGACAGCAACACCCAAACAAAGACATGCGATTGAGAACGTGTATCTTTGGCATTTATACAATGTAAAACTAGAAACTCTCAAAAATAACGGTTACAATATTTAACAAGACTACGGAAATAGTCAAAAAACAAAATTAAAAAGTTGTTCAAAATTTAATGTCGGTTTAACGTGAGAGAGATTACTATTAATTTAGTAATCTTTTTTTATCTTACTGTTGACTTTTCATTTGTAGGTGGTATACTATGTGTATAGAAATGAAAAGGAGAGATATATTATGAATGAAAAAGTGAAGTTACCAAAGTTTATGTGTGATTGGTTGAAACAAAATGAAGGGATACTTGGTGTTTATCCAATGGTAGATGTATCTACATTAAACAGAGAGCGCAACACTGCTGTTGATGTTGAGACTTGGTTGTCTCGTAACACAACCAACCATTGGAAACTAATCGACGCCCTGCGTTACGGCTATGAAGCTGAACCAGAACCTCGATGGGGGATTAAAGCGGGTAATTGCTATATGGATGCTTCGGACAGCTGGGGATTTGATAACGTAACACCTAAAGCGGTTATTGATAATGACGCATATTGGACGATTAAAAAAGCTGCTGACGAAATAGTTAGAGTGCTCGGTTTCGGTGAAGTGGTTGATTTGAACAATGAGGGTAAGGCTGATGAACCAGAGTCAGAACAGCTTTATTACGTGCAGTTTATTAAGAACGATGGTTACAGCTTTTTGAACTCATCCGATTCGGACGGTTTAGAAATTTCTGATAATGAAGAGACTGAATATATTAAAACTAAATTCACAATGCCAGAAATCGAAGCAATCGACCCACGATATAAGACGTTTGCGGTGCCAGTTGAGGAGGGTGAACAAGATGAAAATTAGGTTAACTTTAGATGAGAAATACCTCGATTTAGTAAAGGATATTATGAGAGATGTTGTAATCGACGACGTTGGTTATAGCTATCTGGTTACTAAGCATAGTAACTTAATTGATGATTTAGTACACTTATGGTTCAGCAATACCATGCGTGACTCTGATAAATATAGAGTTATTGAACGAATCCACAGCGCTGATGTAGTTGAATTTATTGAAACTAAGTATAATTGGAGATTAAAGAGTGAGAAGGTTTTTAATCGATACGTTTGGGCTGACTGTGATGGGCTTAACTTTTGCTCTGCTGATTGTGCTGATTCAGATGATATCATGACAGAATCAGAGTTCAAAAAACTACTAGAAGGCACAGGGCTACCGTTTGAAGCCTTTGAAGGGGTAGATATTCATGAAGAAGACTAAGGAAAGTATATTAATTGATACCACAAATATCACAGACTCTTTTAAACCTTTTCATAATACCATCTCTATGAAACCTCTTAATGAAGAACAACAGAGAGAATTTCTTAAAGCAGTAGTTGAAGATATGAGTAGAGAATATCATAAGACTGTATTTAGTGGTAGTCGTAATTGGTCTACTATGACTGTTTCAAATTATATCATACAACTTAAATTAGCATTAGGAATGGAAGATGATTAACATTTGAAGATTAGTTCATAATCGTCAAACATGAACGAATAATCAAATGTAGTGGTTCAAAAAAATGCAACAGACCAAGATGTATATAGGATTTATAGAAATTAACTATTGCTAGACGTGTAGCAGAAAGTTGGAGAATTAAAATGAATAAAGAATTAATGTTCAGTTCAAAAAAAGATGACTGGGAAACGCCTCAATCATTTTTTGATGAATTAGACGCTAAATATAAATTTAATTGGGATTTGGCATCATCAGACGCTAATGCTAAATGTGTTAATCACTTTACAGTTGGCGATAATTCGCTCAGTCAGGATTGGTCAGTGTTAGAAGGTAATCTTTGGTTAAATCCGCCATATGGTCGTGATTTAAAGCATTGGGTTAAGAAGGCTTATGAATCGAGTATCAATCGTGACGGAGCACTTGTCATGCTAATCCCGAGTCGAACAGATACAAGTTACTGGCATGATTACATTTTCGATAAAGCGGAAATTAAGTTTATTAGAGGCCGCTTGAAGTTCGAAAGCGGAGGGGTGGCAAGCCAACCGGCACCATTCCCAAGCGCGTTGATTACCTACGGTAAAACATTTGAAGATTAATTCATAATCGTCAAACATGAACGAATAATCAAATGTTTCCAACATGGTCAAAATCGACCAGTTTAGAATACGAACATTAAGGGCTACTTTTCAAAAGTAAATCAAAAGTAAGAATGCTGACATATCAAGCTATACAGGCATAATCAAAAGTAAACCAAAATAAAAAGACCACATTGGCAGTCGTTAGGAGGATTAACATGCGAGAGATTAAGTTCAGAGCGTGGAGTAAAGAAGAGGAGTGCTGGGCTAGTATTGATAGCATTGCTTTATGTGATGACGGTTCAGTAGCGTATCTGGTATCAGCAGACGGCGAGCCTCCATATTTAGAAGAAGACGTTGAACTCATGCGTTATACCGGATTAGATGATATTAATGGAAAGCCTATTTATGAAGACGATATTGTTAAATCTAACTATAAGTATGCTCAACCTAAAATTTCACAAATTATCATGGAGGATGGTAATAGTTATATCGCTGGAGAAGACTTGGCTACTGGGAATGAAATGCTGGTCAGCGACCATATTGATGAGATTGAAGTTATTGGAAATGTCCACGCTAACCCAGAACTACTGAAAGGTGGAGAAATGAGTAATCCAGAGACCACCGAGTATTCTCATAATGGCGCAGATTGGATTGTACAAGAATCAGACTTTATTAAAGACGACAATAAGGAGGACGAAGATGAAACGAGAGATTAAGTTTAGAGCTTATATAAGAGATGAAGACAGATTACTTAATGTTAATCTAATTGACTTCGATGATGAGTACGTTAGAGTTTGGGATGAGTATTACGAAGACGAAGAAGAATGGTCCCTTAAAGATTGTGAGCTTATTCAGTACACAGGATTAGACGATGTTTACGGTGTTCATATTTATGAGGGGGATGTTGTTGAGTTTGAGGTAGGCTTCATACTCGTAAAAGCAGAAGTGATGTATTCGAGAAGCCAATTTATCGTTAATATGAACAGCATTATGTCAAGGTCGCTTGGTGCTCATTCAGTTAAAGTGATTGGAAATAAATTTCAGAATCCGGAATTGTTGGAGGTGACCGATAATGAGCAATGAGATGAAGCGGGACGTGTTTGAGGACGCATAGAGTATCAAGGACTACTCATACCAAGCTGTGAAGTCAGTCAATGCGAAATAATAAGCACAAACAAGGGGTGTTTAAATGATTGGAGACATTTACCTATTCTTAAAGAAATGGTTTAAGCAACAGACCTGTATTCACGAATATGGCGCTAATAGAAAACCTTATTGTCCAGTTAAAGGTTACACGTGTTATCAAGTTTGCAGAAAGTGTGGAAGGTGGCATTGGTCATGAAAAAAATGTATAGGGTTTGGCTAGAGTTTTCATTTGCTGGGGCTGAACCAGCAGAGATTGAAGTGGCTTCTGATTCAACCGGAGATACCCTTGAAACAGAATTACACGATGCAATCATGGGTGAAGCTAGTATTGAGTGGGGGTATGAAGAAATTGACTAAAACCTACAGAAAAACAGCAACCATTGAAGCTGAACAGTTTGATGGGTCGGCTGAGATGATTAATAGTTATCAGATTGATTATGACAGAGCATACAGTTTACCTTTTAGAATTGAAACACCAGCAGGGTGGGTAGGAATGAAAGTCGATGACTGGATTATAACTGATGACAATGGAAAGTATTGGGCAATTGATGACGATATGTATAAGAGAACATATGCCTACGCTAGTTTATTCGTGAGAAAATAGCAATGAAAATCTTAAAAGATAGCCTTGACAAGGGTTATCTTTTTTTATATACTTATCTTATGATAGGGAAGCAACAACAAAATGAAAGCGTTTTCATTTTTAAAATTCTCTGGTGTCTACCAACCACTAAAATAAAAATAAAAAACTTTCACAAAAGGCGTTGACTTATTTAAACAAAAGAGTATTATTAAGAGTGTAGTAATGAAGCAGTAAGCTACAAGGATAGAAAAAATAAATTTCAAATTAAGGTTGACGGTCATATAAATATCTGATATGATTAAGACATAAAATTAAAAGGTGGTCATATATTATGAAACAATCGAACGTAGTATTATCATTAATCGCTAACAAGGTAGATATGGGTGAAGTAACCGACTATAATACTCAATCAGCTACAACTGGTACAGGTGTTAGATTTGATGTAAATCGTGTGACAGATAGTCTTATCAAAATAGAAATGAAACGTCCAAGTGATGAATATAGAAACTTATATGCAATTGTTCCATTTGAACAATTTAAGACATTTAAAAAATAAATTTAAATAAACACTTGCAGTTATACCAAAAAGTATGTTATACTTTAGATATAAATAAGAAATTAAACGACTTTTATAAGGAGGTGATATAATGGCATATAATATTATTAAGCATTATGACGGTAATCAAATAGCAGTTTTGCAAAGCGGTCTTACACAACAATCAGCAAAGACCTTTAAAAAGCTGGTCAATATGGAAAACGTTCAAATTATAACAGATGGTAGATTAATGCAACTAGCAAAAACTAATAATATTATAAGATAAGTAAAAAACAATGGGATTCATAACAACTGACAATACTGCTAAAGTGACTACATAAAGGAGGAAAATACATGCTAAAAGCAGATTTTTATCAATCACTAAAATTTAATACAATGAGTGACGTTGAACAGTCACATGGCAACCTAGAGGCTAGTCTATCAAAAAATGGCTTTGAGTTAATCACACCTTTTACAATCGACACTGATTACCCTTATAAGGCTTTAATTACTATCAAACGAAACGTGGTTAATACTAAGCTGTTGAATGGTTTCGGTGATGAAATAGACACAACAACTATTGACTGGAACAAAAGTTACACGCCCAATATGGTTACATTAACCATTGACAAAGCCTTACGTGATTTAGGATTAAAAGAGTGAACTTGCAGAAAATAAAGAGTTATTTAAAATAATAATTTTATTGCGAATTTTAAGGGTTAAAACAACAAAAAACTAAATAAATCTATCAAAGAAAGTAGGAATAAGTAATGACACAAGAAAATAAACTTCATAATATTCATCAGAAACGGAAAACGGAAGCACGTATGAAGGCTCGTAAAGAAGCCTTAGAAGTAATGCGTAAATTACAGAAACATCAATAAATGTCTAAGAAAAACACTTGGCTTACTCTATGAATTTAACTATTATAGGGTTATGGCAAGTGTTTTTTGTTTATAGGATATTGTTGACAAATACTCAACTACATGTTATATTATATATGTACTTAAATAAGGCATTAAAGGAGTGTTATTATGAAACTTAAATTACTAGATGTGAGAACTGATGAAGAGTTTGTAGAGTTTGGAACGTGTGAAATGTGTTTTAGTACTGGAACGGTTGATAATCCAGTGTTTATATTTGAAAAAGAAGATGAAACTCAATTCGAAGTTGATGGGTATTGGTGGAGCTGGGGAGATTACGTATCGGCGGACATTAGTAATGTTATTGAATTTTCTGGTTATTTAAACAAGTTAGAATTTGATGATGATACAGAATTTGATAGTGGTTGGTTAATGAATTTAGTAGACCATTACAATTATCTAGAATAAATTAATAAAAAAGTATCTGGAATAGGCAATATAATCATTAGAAAACAGGAGGATAACTAATGGGATTTTTTATGAAATATGCTGTCATTCAGGCAGAAGAATATAAGGGCGACTTCGAACAGAACGAACGTTTTAAATTATTAAACAAAGGTTTTGATTTAGAGATGAAACCTGTAGTGGAGCTGAAAACACGAGACGGACTAGCTAGGTTGCAGATTGGAGACTACGTGGCAAAAGATGGCGATAATCTCTGGGTAATTAGTAAGCAAACCATGAAAGAAAATTACGTAGAAATCTCAGATGAGTTGGCACAACAACAAATTGAATTACAGGAGGCCAAAAAACGATGAGTATGATTACGACTCTTGAAAAATGGCAATTTACTAAAACGGTGTTTATTAAAGGTAAAGAAGATAATTCTCAATCGGTAAATAATAAAGATTTAACGCTTGAAGAAGCTAAACAATATCTTCGTGAAGCAGATTTACAGGTCTTGAAAGATTGGGGATTGGAAGCCGAATATAAAGGTGATGCCAAACAACATCGTGTATCAGCGACTGAGCCATATCAACAAATTGAAATGGTTGCATATATTGAGTCAATGTAACACTTCTTTATTAATTAATAAATAGTAACAGTCTATTGTAGGCTGTTTTTTATTTGCAAAAAATTGTTGACAATTACCGAGTCGCATGGTATATTATATATGTACTCAAATGAAACAATTAAAGGAGACATATCGTGAAAAAGAAAGATAGGCTTGATAAGAAACGAATTAGTATTTCTGATAAAAAATATAGACATTGGTTCTTGCACGAGTATCCCAAAGAGTTGGTTGGTTGGCATTTATATAAAGGAAGTCGCAACTTTCAAAGATTGAAAACTAATCGACCATATTTTAGAGAAAGGAAAATCTAAGAATTTTTAAAACGCCTAGATTGAAAGGCGATGAATAAAAGGAGCATGAACAATGATGAAAGTAATTAGTGAAGAAGAGCTATGGTCTGGTGATTATCAAGAGTTAAACGAAATGCTCCGAAATATGAAACCACGTGTAAACAATAGTATTAACGATATGTTGGATTTTCAAGATAAATTTATGAATAAAAACTTTCCTAATGTCAAAGATAGATGCGATATTAGAATCAATAATAGATTTAAATATATGGGAGGTCAAGTGCAATACTGTCTCAACACTAAATCTATTATTGAGATAAATGGCAAGAGTATTGCTATGGAATTATTATTTCATAATGAAATGACCGAAACATATAAAACATTGAGCCATGAATTAGTACATTTTGGTCTTTATAAATCAGGCAAACATGATAATGATGGTGATGACGATTTTGAGTTAATGTTAAAAACATTAAACCTACCTAGCAGTGATGATGTTAGTGATGATTTGAAACATGGAAATACAGAAACATCAAGTTTTTATAGGGACGATTATTATAAAAACGAAATAAATGGTAAGAGATATGTTCGTGGGGGGTTCAAAAAACCGCGTAAATATGTGGGGTATAAATATTTGGAAACAAAAGTATTATACAGAACATTTAAATAGGACAAAAAAATAACCCCAATCCAATTAAGGAAAGGGGTTGTTTACATAAATTAAAGGGGATTAATATGTATAACTAGAAATTAATCTAGTTTAATACCAAGAGCATTTTCAATTAAATCATCATCATGGTCTTTAAGATACGACATAGATGTGCTAATGTCATTGTGGTGAGCAATAACTTTAATAACTTCAATTGGTAAAGCGTCTTTGCCTAATTCTTCTAAAGTATGGTGTGTTCCTTGGTTGTAATTTTCTAATGCTGAATGTCGGAAACTATGTGGATTAACCGGAATTTCTTCGCCTGTTAAATCAAATAGGATTTTACGGAATGAAACAGTCCAATTGTATAATTGGTCATAAGTTACAGCTTTCTTGCTACTACCTTCTCCTGTAACAAATAGTTCCTTAATATCATCTTCACCGCGGTCTTCTAGGTATTGTTTGGCTAGTTCACGTGTACGATTGAAATAAATCAATCTGAATCGCTTAGCACGTTTCCCAATTACGAAATTAGATTGAGTGCTAGTAGTAAAATCTTTCTTTTCTACTTGACAAACTTCATTACGTCTACCAGCCGAATCATAACTTAGTGACACAAATACGGCTTTAGCATATTCTTTATGTGCCACTAAATAATCAATTAACATTGTAATTTGTTCATCTGTTAAGAATACGATTTTACGCACTTTTTCATTAGCCATACCCTTAATAGCTCTCATAGCATTAATATCATAATCATATTCATCATCATCCATTGAAGCAAACTCTAATAGGTTTCTAATGCTTGATTGGAACCTATTTACTCGTGCAGGTGATGTTCCATTATCAATCATTCCTAAGAAGAATTGTCTAAATGTACGTTTCTTTAAGTCTAAAATGTATTTATTGTCTTGATTTTCATAAATCCAACAGAAGAATGCTCTAATATCAGCGCCATATTGATATACAGTTTTAACGGATTTACCGTTGGATTTTAACTCTAATTCATAATCTTGTAATAAGTTCAAATTTTCTTTATTAACCTTTTCATAGGTCGCTTTATCAAATAATTTTTTATAAGTCATATTCTCAATCCCTTTCAATATGTACCCCAATTAAGGGGTTGTTACTAATATGGGTTGTTAGTCCCAATTTTAATTTGTAATCTATCTAATGGTTCGCCTAACATACCAGCAAAACTGTCTGTATAGCCGCCAATAGATTGTCCTTGGTCACACACAACACCTAACCATCCTGAACGCGCAACAGTTTGTGAACGATACCATGCTTGTTGATATGCTTCACCACTAGGAGTAATATATTCCATTTGAACACCGTCAATTGCTTGACCCACAAGACCTGCACAACCATTTACAGAATCATTAATATCACCTTTAGATACCCAACCCAGCCATGAGCCACTAACTGTATGGACACGATATTTTAATGTCCCGCAGTCAACTCTAATTGATAATAAATCATGTTTGTGACTAGGATTACCAGAGAATCCGTTACTATCACTATTGTTGAAGTTTTTAACTTCGCCATTCCAGCCACCATTTAGTTGTTTAGTATTGTACCAAACATTTACCTTGCTAGCTGGTTTGCTTGGAGTGAGTTTAGTTGGTACTGTTGGTTTCACTGGTTTACCATTAATACTTGCGTATGCGTCCCATGTCTTCTTATCGCCATAGAATACACTAAAATCAAGATTGCCACCCCAACCAGGTAATCTACCACTTGAAGTATATTGGAACATTGTCATACTCTTAAAGTGTTTGAGATTACCGTATAATTCTCTGGGCTGGAATCCATTAACCACATTGTAATTATTGTATTGAGCAATCCATAACCCATAATTACTATTTGGTAAAATACTCCAGTTAGTAGCATTTTCATTTGATAAACTAATATATAATAATGGACGAACACCTGTCTTATTATAAACGTAATCTAGCCAACGTTTAGCCCATGCTTCATCAGTTTGATTATCTGATTCAAAATCTAAGATTAACATTGCCTTACCAATATAATTTTTAATAGAATCAATGAAGAATTGAGCCTCTTGTTCTGCCGTACCTGATACGCCCGCCTCATGAGCAAAATGGTATAATCCTAATTTCTTGCCGGCTTTTAATGTTTGTTCTACATGAATGTTGCATGATGGGTTTACATAGCTAACACCACCAGTAGCTTTGACAAGAACGCCATCACCAGCTACTGCCCCAACGTTCATACCTGTCTGATAACTTGATACATCAATAATGTTTAGTGTCATATTATTTTTCTTCCTTTCTTGGTTCTGTATATCCCATAACCTTCAAACTATCACTAATACCATGTGTAGTTGGGTCATTTAAAGTATTGGCAACAGAGCCTGCGATAATAAATAACATCCATGGATTGGATAATGTTTTACCTAATAAATCAAATAGGATCTTCCAACTAGTAATATCTTTACCATCTAACCCAAAATATCCTAAAATAGGAATGATGATTGCAATGGCAATCTGTCCCCAAAATACAGGATTTTTTAATCTAACTTCCCAGTTAATTTTCATTTATGTTCACCTCCTTTATCTAAGTGCGCCAAGTCAAGAAGTTTGTTTTGTAAAATATCGCTCTTCTCCAACTCAACAATTCGATGTTCGTGATTATCGTGAATATCGTTAAATTTATCATGCTCTTTAACTGAACTCTTTTTAAAGTCTGCAATCTCATTTGATAATCTATCCATAGATTGACTTAATGGATTACTAACCATTACTTTAAGCGCCCAAGAAAAAGTCCCTGCAAAAAAAGCTACGATACCAAGAAATGTTGCTAAATCACTTAGATTAAATGTCATAATAACCAGACCCTAACATATATTTTCCTTACTTCATTTAATTACATTTATGTATAAACCCAATTAAGGGTTTATTTGTTTATTGAGAGACTATTTTTATTAAAACCTACATCAATCCAATCATTTCAATACGTATACACGTTATTCTACTTTGTCATTGTCTACATTAGTATTAACTTCTGCGATTAACGAATCTTGCAATTTATATGCTTCATTTTGAAATTTTGCAAGGTCTTCTCTTACTTTACTCTGCTTTGACATATAAGCGTCCTGATTAATAATCGAGCGATAGATTGGTTCGGGGTCACCCGAACTGGAAACAGTCGTACTGAACACAATCACATCGGTTCCGTCAACAACACTAGTAGCTTGCATAAATATATTTTTACTGTCTAATCGTAATGACACTTCGCATTCCTCCTGTATTATAGATTTTCGATTGCATAAGATTCACCTTCAAAAGAGTATCGACCTTGTGATGGAACACCGATTGCCACAACATCACCATTTGGTCTGAACTCGAGTAAACCTAAGTGTGGAATATCACCAAAAGATGAACATTTAACCCATCGTGTTGTGAGAGGTCTAAGTGATGTGTCCGTTATATTAAAAATAGTTCTATAACCGTTCCCGCCAGTTCCAAACTTAGCTGCAGGCAATAAGATTACACCAGTCAGCACAACCCGTCGGAACTGCTTGTATGCCCAGAACTTTTGACGGTTTCCAACATCTCCTGACTCCCAATAAGTTGTAAGAGATTTCTCCATATCTTCCGCATCAAGACTGCCTCGAACGAGCCTGCGAACACCACTAGCATTAGTAATTGTTGTTGCCAAATTAATTTGACCGAAAGCTAAGCCCACAGAATTTTGTAGGGTCCCATTAGGGTTTGTACTGCCAGTTGACAATCCTTCTGGAGTGAGGTGTACATACCCAGTCTGCGTAGTGTTTTTTATTTGAAAATCGGTTTTAATCTGCCCGTTTTCAATGGTCGTAGTACCTTTTTTATTAACGCCATCAATAGCATTGGTTTGGTCGAAACTCATGTTAAAGTCTGACGTGTTAATTGTAGCACCATTGATGATGTTCCCGTTCAATGTGCCGATGTTCATAGCCGATTGCTGAATTATCGAATCAGCCCACTTAGTGCCGTCCCAAATCTTAAACGCATTGATGTTGCCATTAGCGTCCTTAACCCACCATTGGTCGCCCTTCTTTGGGTTAGTTGGTGCGGTGGCTTGAGAGTCCACTTTAGTCACTGATGCAATCTTGTTATTTGTGTCCCGTAATCCTTGGTTGATTGAGTCAATTTGCCCTTGCGTATCTTCTGGAGCAGGTGACCAGTCGGTAGCTTTATTACCACGTTCAAGCATACAGCCATAAACCCATACCGTTACACCCGGCTTCTGAATTCGTACTGGAATAAAACGAGGTGTCGCTGTATTGTTACCATTGTGAAAATGAACAACAAATCTGGTGTAGTCAGTAGTTGTCTGATTTTTCGTTGAACCATCTGAATAGTTACCATTACTACCACTGTCATAAAGGTATGACCATATATCGGTATTCTCGCTAGTTTTTGCCCAGAACGATGCTGTATAGTCGGTATTTTTTTCTAGCGTCAAACCGTTAAAAGTAGCTATATCGTAAGTCGCACCTGAACCTTGTGTACCAGTAGCGGCTTGGAATGTTTCTTGACCATTGGTAACTGCAACTTTATGGCCTTGTATATTTATACTGGAAAAATCACGGGTACCCAGTAGAAGATTCCGACCACCAACTTCAATAGCCCCAACTAATTCTACCCAGAAATACTTGGTCGGGTCAGTTGAATCGGCTTGAGTAAAGTCAGTATAAGTGCCCAGATAACCACGATTAGTAGGGTCTGTTATACTAAAGTTAGTCTTGCCGTCTTTTGAATCTGCCCATGCTTGATGAAAGTATGGTGTCCTACCGTCTGCACCCGGTTTACCCGGAGCGCCATCGGCACCGTCAACACCGTCAGCCCCTTTGATTAAGCTCCAACTGTATACTGTTGGGTCTAAACTGTCGGCTTGTGTGTAGTCGGTGTAGGTTCCCATATAGGTAGGATGTGCCTCTGATGGTGCTGGTGACCAAGGGGTGGCGACACTACCTTTTTCCAGTTTAGCCGTTCCGTGTTCCAAATATCGACTTCCGATTCTGATGAAGGAAGCACCAACAGGAACTTTAATAACAGACGTGGTGTGTTGAGGAACTCCCTGAGTAACAGCATTGCTATATATAGTAATGCGCCCGCCCATTTGAGTTTTATTTGAATCAAAAAATACATAGCCGTCCCATGTTTGGAGCTTTCCGGGGATTGTTGGGACTACGTTTGTAGAATAGACATATGTTTGATTTTCATCAACGCTAATGAAATCACTAACTAAATTTTCGGCGTCCGGAGGATTGATACCACCGGCGGCACCGTTCAAGTAGCCAGGTACAGCTTTAGACCTATCCCACAAATTCGTATTGCCACCACCAGCATAAAACCCGTTCTTACCATCAGCTGAATCAGCATAGGCAATGTGGAAGTAAGGTGTCTTACCATCTGCACCGGGCTTACCAGGTGTACCGTCACTACCGTCTTCGCCTTTAACCAGTGACCAATTATACTTGGTTACATCTGTACTATCAGTCGCCTCGAAATCAACGTACATTCCAATGAAGGTCTTTCCATCGGGTTGTTGACTAAATCCTTCACCAGTAGCACTGTCAGCATATGCAATGTGAGTATATGAACTCTTACCGTCTGCACCTTTTGGTCCTTGAATGCCTTGGTCACCCTTGTAGCCTTGCAAGCCTTGAAGACCTTGCTCACCTTTTTCACCAGCTTTGGCAACTGAGTAACCAGTCTCATTAGTTCCATCAGTATAACTCCAGACGGTTCTCGTCCACAGATAATTACCACCAGGAACACTAGGTGGACTGGATACCCAAGTACCAGTTGGCTGTACAGTTCCACTTGTACCACTTTGATAAGTGATAGTAGTTGACTTAATACCGACACCATCTTTACCAGCTCTACCGTCAGAACCAGTATTACCATCTTTGGCATTGTAAGACACTGTGTAGCCAGTTTCAACAGAACTGTCAGTGTACGTCCATACTGTTTTAGTCCATAGATACTGACCTTTAATCAGCGTTGGTACATTAGCTGTCCATCCTGTGGTTGGTGGTGTAGTTCCACTTGTTGACTGCGTATATGTGATAGTTGTAGTTTTAACTCCCACACCGTCCTTGCCTGCTACACCATCTGCTCCATCTTTACCATCGGCACCCTTAATCAATGACCAAGCGTACTTGGTAACCTCTGTTGAGTCAGTTTCCGTATAATCAGAATACCAGCCCATATAAGCCTTATTATCAGGAGATTGACTGAATCCACCGCCCTCATCATTGTCAGCATAAGCCACATGAGTATAAGGTGTCTTGCCATCAATACCAGGTTTACCCGGAATACCAACATCGCCTTTAGGACCTTGTGCACCTTGCATACCCTCTGGACCTGTTTCACCCTTAGTGTACGACCAAACATAATCGCTAGGGTTAGTACTATCAGCCTTCGTAAAGTCACTATAAACACCCATATAGCTCCGCCCAGTTGGGTTATCAACACTAAAATCTTCCGTGCCACTAACATTATTAGCATAAGCGAAATGAGTATAGCTAGTCCTACCATCTTCACCTTTAGGACCCGGAATGCCGTCTGAACCATCTTGACCTTGGATGAGTTGCCAATGCCCTACATAGTCTGCTGGGTTGTCGCTTGGTACGCCTGTTGGTTTATTAGAAACAATTGCGACATATTTAGTATTAGTCGTTGGTGTTGCCGTCATGTCCGTCCCTTTATCATCTTTGGCGTAACGAATCCATGTGTAGTTATACTTAACTGAATTAGCTAATCCATCAATTAATTGTTGTACTCTTGGGTCGATATTGGATTGCATTCTAGTGTAATCGCCTAGTATACCAATATCTTGACCTTCTGCCGTATAACAATTTTCCACTTGTTGAACGCGCGCACTTAAATAAATTGGTGGATTATAATTATTATGAGCAATTTGAATATAATCCCCAATATCAGCACCGAGTTTTAATAGCGTAGCCTCATACGTTTCACTAGGATGGTTACGAGATTTAAGCTCTGTAATCATTCTATTTAACAATTCTTGAGGGTCTGTCGTGTCATAAGTGAAAATACCATTAATATATCCATCAGTAGACTTACTTGAACTGTCATAATATGCTCTAAATCTTGTCCAAGTTTTATGTGAAATCCTGTCGTAGAGATGTTTGTCACCTTTTACTGTCCAGAATTGACCATCATCGTATGCTAAATCACTAATGTCAATTGGAGGTTTTTCAGACGTATTGTCTCCAGTTGATTCTGGCGTTCCACCATACCCAATCAATGACGTACATAAGTTATCAATTGTACCGTTGTAGTTTAATGACGTTAGATTTTTTTGGTCTATAAATTTTTCTTTTGTTGCACCAGAGCCTATTTTTTTATAAATATTAACATTTTGAGATATTACTTGACTACCGCTCATTTCAACAGTAAAATTAATTTCGGCCCCACCAAATTGATTAGCAATATCACCAGCTCTTGTTAATAAAGTATCTGATTGACCATCAAAAGATAATCCACGTGAAAGATTACTAATTTCATTAACACCTAATGTCCAACCAGTATCTTTCAATACTAGATTTTCATAGTACCATGCAATAGGATGTGGGTCTTTTGAATAATCCCATTTATCAGCAGTGGCATTTATTAAGTCCATGCCAATATCTTCACACATCCAAGTTTGTTGTAAATCATCACCATGATGTTCTTTCATGGTGTATAATTTAGTGTCTCCATATTTATCTCTAAAAGCAATATAATTTCCTAATAAGAAATATTTAGCATCTGGATGTTTCTGGTCAATTGTAAACTCATAGGTTGAAACAACTGCATTATTTGTAATTGAAATAGTTTGTTTGTCGTTATATATCGAAATTGAATTAGGTGCTTTAGTCGATGGTGCACATAATACGTGCATATCACGTGATACAATAAACCACTGCATAAACTACAACTTCCTTTCGTTGAACGTTAGTGTTACATCAGGTGTTTTAGCAAAATTTGAAGCAACAACACCTAAAATATTACTTCCTATTTTAGCATTAAATGGTTCTGAACCAACGTCTACCCTGTCCCAATTTGGAACACCATTAATTGTCAACTCATTATTTTCGGAATTTAATTGAACAACATCTCCATTTGCGAAGAAATTGGGAATGTCTTTCCATATATTAATCTTGTCTTGACGAAGCGTCCATTTAGTAAGCCAGTTATGCCGTGGTGCTGGATTATTGTACCACTTACCATATCCGATAGTGTAATACATTGCCTCTGCATCTTCTAAATCAGGGTCAACAAATGTTTTGGTAGTATTTCCATAAACTAAGACAAAATTATTTCCAGATTTAGTCATGCTCATAAATCCTTTATATCCTGTGCTTGTCCAATAGTTATTAGTTTCGTAAACCTTTTTACCATTTACAAATGCAATAATTTTAGACTGATTTATTGTTCCTGATTGGTCAATATAAATTACTGAAAATAGACGTTTACCATTTTTATCTGCCAAAGTGTGAACTTGTAAGCCTGCTTCTGTACGTGCGCTTGTTTCAAAACAAACATCTTGCCATAGAAATAGATTTTTAGCTCCCACATGCCCATCGGCTGTTGGCGGGAATTTCCATGTCAACGAAGGACCTGCCCAAGAATTGTCAGGACTCGTACCGTAATTGGTTACCTCTAAGCCGTTAGCAGTTTTAGCGACCGTCCCAGTTTGAGACAAGCGTCCCATGTAGCTCGGTAATGGAGGACAGGTTGTATTATTTACCAGTGCCTGACCTAATCTATCAACACCATTATCAACAAGTTGTTCACTAGGTGGTAACTGCACTCCATCAACTTCTTCTGGAATACCAACCTGATAATATGCCCCATTTAAACTTAGCCCAAGAAAGCCGTTATCTGATTTCATTTTAACTCTTACATTAACAGGCGTTGAGGCGTTAGAATTGTTGTCGAATAAAATCTGACTTTTATCAGCCCCATCGTTACTATATGTGGTACTATTCACTGCGTGCTTGTACATATCTGGTACTAGCCAAGTAATTGTACCACTACCTTCATGCTCTAATCGAGTAAATGACAACGTCCCATCAATAATTGCTGAATAGTACCAATCTGGGTCATCTCCAAAGATTAGTTGCTTTGGTTCTTCTACGTTTACAATTTGTGCAATTTTTTCTAAAGCATTTGGTATATCTTTATTTATATAGAATGGCATGGTAATCTTTCTCATACCTTTAGTTGTGTCTAGAAATTTTTCGCCGACAGCATGACCAACTTTGACAGTTGTATTAGTTCTATCACCAATTACACTTCGGTCAAAACCATCTGCTACAACATAAAGATATTTAGATAGTTCCATATCATTATACATTACTTTTAATTTAAAAGTCATAAAATATAATCTCCTATCCCTAACTTATGTATAATATTATACCACATTTGTGGTATAATATCAATAATACTATTTAAAATCTTCTTCCGGCTAGTCTGCTTTCAGTAGTTCTATTAGAGTTTAATTCTTCATTCATATATCTAGCAGAACCTTGGAAAATCGCACGTTTATCAGCAGTTGCTTCAATCTTAACTTCTGTTACGTGTGAGCCTAATGCAGCAATCAGGTCACTAATCTGTGTAGTTAAACTAGATACTTGTTGACGTAATTCGGCTATTTCACCGTTTCCAGTTGAGCTTGAACCAGTCATACCAAGTTTACCTAAATCGTCACCAGCAAACTGACTCATAACATTAAACAATAATTCCCAACCACGAGTACGTTTCATTGTATCTAATGGAATAACAGCTTCCGCTTTATTACCTTCACCAATTTCATACATACCATGCTTATTAATGATACCGCCATTAGCATAACCATGACCCTTACCGATTACCCCAAGCATGTTACCACCATAACGAGATTTAGCATACGCCATAGCAGCTAACATGTTATCATACCCATTTAAGATATGTCCATGTCCGGGGAGTTTGTAGGCGTTAAATGTTGAAGAAATGGTTTGTAGTAAGCCTTTAGCCAAGTCGCCGGTCTTATTGTTAATATCACCAATATTACCTTGAACCGCTTTTTCGTTACCACCCGATTCGGTTTGAATCTGTCTTAGCCAAGCATTTACCATGGCGCCGCTTGATGATAAACCATTCTTCTTTAAAGCTTTTTTAACATAAGACTTCCAACGTTTTACACCTGAACCACTAGGGGCTGAACCGCCACCGCCGTTATCATCAAATGCTTTTTTTATTTTAGATAAAGTGTCACCAACTGAATTAATAACTTTGTTAGTCATACCACCAGATAGCTTTTTAGGAAAACTACCAACATTAGGAAGATTGTTTTTGAAAATACTTGAAGCTAAATTCTTTAACGTCTTCACTGGGTGGGTTAATTTATCCATAACACTTTCCGCTGCGTCACTAATGTTATCCCAAATACTGCTTGCACCATTTGCCATTTTGGATAGGAAACTAGAAATTCCGTCTGTACCCTTGGCATAACCTGCCATAGTGTGTCCTAATCCACCATTGAACAGCTTGGCAGTATCAGTCGCATTAAGAATGTGTTCGCCTTGTTGAAGGTTAATAACCTCAGCACCGTTAGTGCCAACAAAATCAACCTTGCCTGAATAAGGAGAATATTTGGCTTCGGGTCCGGCTTCACCAACAAGCGCTTTACCACTATTAGCGATACCACCAGTAGCATAGGCTCCCATAGTAGCTTGTGCGTAACCATATCCACCAGCAGGTTTGCTGACTTTATCCATGTGGAAGAATTTACCAATTCCGTTAAAGAAATCAATAATTCCACCCCAAATGTCGTGAGTACCTTCGGCCTGTTTCTTTTGAGCAGCGTTAGAACTATTGGCTTGTTTTACGGCATGAGTTACAACACCTTTTGATTGTTCTTTAGCTTCTTCTTTAACTTTATCACGTTGGTCTCTTGAAATACGTTGAGCATTATCACGTTGAGTACCTGCTTTTTCTAAAGCCTGTGCTTTTTGAGTTTCAGCATGACCCACAACTTTATCTTTTTGTTCTTGAGCCTTCTTAACAGTGTCTTTTTTTTGAGATTCCGCTTCCGCAATAACTTTCTTACGTTGTTCGGTTGAAGCCTTATCCGTTCCGCTATACTGTTTGTAAGCAGCATCTACGGCATCTTCGTACTGACTATTAGCCTTAGCAACAGTTTCTTTTCTTTGCTTTTCGGCATTAGATGTTACTGATTTAACTTGCTTTTCCCAAGATTTTTTAGTATTATTATACTGTTTTTCAGTTAACTCAAAAACTGAATCAACTTCTTTTTGGGCGCTATTAACAGCATTTTGTAACTGTTTGTTGCTTAACTTACCTTTTTGACTGGTTAATTTATCAAGGATTTTTAGTTGCGCCGTACTTGCTGATTGAATCTTGCCGTTTAGCGTAGTGTGGAGCTTAGCTTCTGCTACTGTTACTGATTGGCTAAATTTTAGCTTTTGAGACTCAACCGCCTTCTTTTTGCTTGCGCCTAATTTAGCAACAGCTTCATCTCTAGCTTCAATATCCTTCTTAACCTTTGTGCTTGAAGCACCATCTCTCTTAGTGTCTTCTTTAATCTTCTTCGCCCAAGATTTTTTAGTTGAAGAAATCTTTTTATTATATTTCTCTTCTAAACCACTGCGCTCTTGTGAATAATATTTAGTAATAGCATTACGGTCTTTTTGAGACATATTTTCAAACTTAGAACCTTGCAATCCACTGGTTTTAATATTATTAAGACGTTTTTTATACTCTTTATTAGAGATTTCACCATTCTTTTTAAGTTTCTTTAAATCAGCAGTGTCTTGTTTTTGTTTTTCAGAATAATAAGATTTAGCTTCTTTATTCAGTTGATTATAAGCATCTTTATTACTTAATGGTTTAACCTTAGGAGTAGTAAGTTTGGTTTTTTTAAGACCTTTTTGAATTTCTTCACCAAGTTTTTTACCAACTTCTGTACCACCTAATCCACCAACCATACCACCAATAATGCCGCCAACACCTGTACCAATAATAGGAACAACTGAACCTAAAGCAGCACCTGCAGCAGCACCACCAACTGTGCCTGCGAATGAACCAGAAGCACCACCGACTTTTTGACCAGCATTTTTACTGTTAGTCCCTTGTAATTCGAGAAGCGATGAAATTAAAGCCATTGGAATAGAACCTTTAAGACTTGACTTAAATATTCCTGAACCAGCTCCTTCTGCAACGGCTCCAGCTTTACCAACAACTCCAGCACCACCAGTAGTCACAGAGCCTGCTCCACCCATGCTTACCTTGCCGCTAGTCTCTTTAAGCCCAATATTTTCAGAAAGAATCTTGTTTTGAGCAATAATGGCATCGGTAACAACAGTAATACTCTTATTTTGAGCGCCAAATACAGCGCTTAATTCCTTAATACCACCAATAAATTTAGTTACTCGACTAAGAACAAAAATACTACCAACTACTTCTGCGAACACTTTAATAGCCTTTTGATGATTGGCACAGAACGAAACAAAATTGCCAGTAGCTTTTAATACTTCTCCCGTGATTTTAATTGCTGAACCAGCACCCTTGACAAATCCTTTAAACATGTTTGATAGGTCATCTTTTTTCAAATGACCTACCCAGTCACTAAATTGACCAGCTACATCACCAACTGAATTACCTAATTCCTCTAAGGCTTGTTTACCTTCTTTTGAATTAAATGCTTCAACTATTTTAGTTGCAACACCTTCTAGGGCCGGTAAAAATTTAGCTCCAATAATACCTACAACAGCTTCTGCCGCCATCTTTAATCTTTGTAAAGAAGCACTTGCTGTTTTCATATTTTTTTGAGCTAAGTCTGAAACATAATTCTGTTTAGCAGCGTTATCGGCGGCAGCAGCTAAAGCATCAATTTGGTCTGCATTTTCAGATAAGATAAGGGCAGCCTGTTGACCAGTAGTACCGAAAATCTTAGTGAATAATGCAGCTTTTTCACCTTTTGCCATACCTTGGGTTTTTTGACCAAGAATTGTCATGATTTCTGAAACTGATTTCATTTCACCATTTGAATCTTTTAAGGTCTTAGCGTCTAATCCAATACCTTCTAGGGCTGATTGTTTAGTTTTAGTATTACCAACGTCCTCTAATTTATCCCCTAAATCACCTAATTTATCCTTAGCTGCAGTAATCTTATTAGTTAATTTAGTGTATTGAGAACTACCTTTGTCAGCCATACCCTTTTGTTGCGCTTCCATTGTTGCAATACTTTCTTTTGTAGAAGCAATTTGTTCATTATATTTAGCTGTTTTTTCAGCGGTCTTATCTGTACTATCACCCGTGTCTGCTAAACCAGATGTCAAACTGTTTAATACTTTACGTAAACCTGTACCACTTTTTTGAGCTTCAAGACCATTATTTGATAAGATACCAATCATAGCAGAAGTCTGTGATAAAGGTATACCAATAGCATGTGCTGTTGAACCTGCATATTGTAACGCAACACCCATGCCCTTGAAGTCTGTGGCGGTCTTATCGGCAACGAAAGCCATTTTATTAACAACTTCACTAGTATTTTTAGCCATACCAGTAACAGATTCTGTTTTATATCCGTAGGCTTCAATTGTACTAGTAGCAGAATGAACAACTGTATTAAAATCATCACCAGAAGCAACAGAGGCTTCCATCATTGACTTCATGGCGCCAAGTGCTTGAGTACCTTCGTACCCACGTTTTACTAATTCTTGATAACCATCAGCAATCTTTGTTTGAGATACACCATATTCCACAGAATATTTACGTCCATCTTCAAGCATTTGATTAGATTGTTTACGTGCTGTAGCTAGTTTTTCTTTTTCAGAAATTTCTCTAGTGTCACCGGTAACAATTAAGTTACTTGTACGTGTGTATTGGTCTTGGAGACTTGCTGCCATTTTAATACTTGCGCCAACACCCAACGCAACACCAGTCATAGCAGTTGCGGCACCTTTGGCTAATACATCCACACCAGAAAATGCTCCAGAAAAGGCACTCTTAATACCGCCCGCAGATTTCTTTAGATTTTCAGTTGCAGTTGTTAATTTATTAACACCTAGAGGGCTCACTCTAGCCAATTCAACACGAGTTTCTTTTAATTCATTGTTGAATTTGTTGTAAGAACTCTCGGCATCCAAAACTTTAATTTTTTGCTTTTGATATTCGTTACTTGTTGTTCCAAGTCTATCACCAATATTTTTAAGCAATTCAGCTTCTGTATCTAAAGCGGTTTTTGACCGATTACGACTTGAAACTAATTCAGATTGTTTCCCTGCAAGTGCCTTTAAATGGCTACCTTCTGATTCAAGCGCCCCAATATAAGCCTTAGAAACATTGTCTTGAAGTTCCATACTTTTTCTAAGTTTATCTACACCTAGTCTATGGGTTTCAGTTTTAGCAACTGCTTTAACTTCTTCATCATCTAAATCTTTTAGCTTTTTTTGGGTGTTGTTCATTTCAGTGGCAACATTCTCTAATGCTATTTTTTGTTTCTTATAAGCATCACTTGTAAAACCACTTTGTTCTCCTACTTGTTTAAGTAAGGTATTATTCTTTTCATATAACTTTTCTTGTTGCTCAAGTTGTGTGTTAGCTGCCTTACGTTTAGCAGAAATAGCACTTTCTTCATCACCTTGTGACTTTAATAATTTCACATATGAATCAGTAGCTTTTCCCTGTTTCTCCATGTTGGCGGTTAGGGCGTTAATACCAGACACTTCTTTGTCCATAGCATTCTTAGCACGCTCTTGTTGCGCCGTCATTGAAGCCAACTTTAACTCGGCACGTTCAATATCTTTTTGGTAACGTCCCCACTGTTCTGTTTCCTTTACAGTGGCACTCGTCATATTCTTGGTATTTTCTTCTAATCTTTTTTGACCGGCAACTTGTTGTTCAATTAATTCCTTTTGACGCCTCATAGCTTCGCCTAAGCCATTATAACGTCTTTCACTAGCTTCTAAATAGTTCCCCGTTGATTTTAACTGTACTTCTTGAGACTTCCAAGCATTAGTTACTGCATCTACAATTGATTTTAAACCTTTGAGGCTATTATTAGCTTGCATGGAATCAACATCAATTGTTGTCTTTAATACTGACCCTACTTTTGCCATTTATTTACCACCTTCACTTTTACAAATTACTTAATAATTCTAATGGGTCAACCTGTCGGTCATCTTTCTCTTTAGCATCGAGAATTTCCATCATACGATAATAATCTGCTTCTTCATACTCCTTTAAACTCCAATGCCAATTAATAAGAATTTGTTTTTCAGCAAGGCGTAAATCCTCTAGCTGGTTAGTATAATTGTAAACACGTTCAGCGGGGCTTATGCTTTTTCCAAGTCTTCTGGACTCATTTCTTCTGTACTATTGAAAATAGCTTCGATTTCTTCGTCTGTGTTACCCATTAAACGCATACAAATACGATTTACCAACATAGCCGTATCGCTTGTTTCCATTTCGTCTACTAATGCACATTGTGTCTTATTTAATTTTAGAGTTTCTTTAATATAATCTACAGATTTACGCATAGTATCTAAACTTAATTGTAAAATTTCTAAACCTGTTTTTTCGCTAATATCATCGCGTTTCGCTAAATCTAATTGCATTTGAAATGCTCGTTCAACGTTAATGTTGCTTGTTGCTACTTCAAATTCTTTTTTAATCCCTAATTCTTTTTCTACACTAATTTTCATATCTAATTCCACCTTTTTTAATTTCTATGTAGACTGCAAATGCCGGTATAACAGCATTCTTAAATCATTAAAAATTACATTTTATTGATAGATATTATGTAAAAAATAAAGAGATAAATTAATATCTCTCTATTTATTTTTTTGTGCTATAAAAAACATTTTAAACAGCTGAAACCGTTACTGTACATACATCTGTTAATGTTGAAACAGCATTACTTTGAACGGTAATTTTAGCTGTACCAGCCTTAACTGCAACAACATTACCCATACTATCTACTGTTGCAACTTCTGGGTTGTCAGACGTATAAGTTGTGCTTCCATCTGTTGCTGTGTCTGGTGTAATCGCAAATGACAACGCTTTGCTACCACCTTCAGTCAAACTCATTGTGGCTTGACTGAGCTTAATGGCTGTCGGCTTAACACTTGGGTTAGCTGTAAACGCTGGAACATCAACCATATCTGATTTATTTCCATTAATATCAATATAATATGCTTTATAGTCACCTAATTCAACACTTACGTCATTCCCTAAACCACTAGATACTAAATCTGCTAATTTAGTTCCTACGGCACCAATTATATCAGCACCTGTTTTTGGGTGAATGGCTAATTTTTGTTTACTTCTATCTTCTGCCATTTATAGACCTCTTTTCTTATTCCGCTGTAACAGTTGTTTTCCCAGCGATAACGGAAACTCGGACGTTCGCTGGGGAGGTTACTTTGCTGGCGTTACTGGTGCTGTATAACCACCAAACACTTCTGCCATCATTTCTTCTTCCTTAAACAAAGTACCATCATCATAGTACACCTTATATGGTTGACCCTTAAACGCAGCCGTTGTCAAAGCCGTGAATGTTAAAGTATCATCTTCACGAGTTTGGTTTTCAGTATTTGTACCAATGTTTTGTGAAGGCATTGTCATAACACCATTACCAAAGGCGAAGAACACACGTTTACCGTCTTTAACTGTCTTTGTTTCAATTAACATTGCTGAATGAGGTGTGTCGCCTTCTTTGACAAACCCACCCTTACCATCCGGCATGTTACCAATCAACTTGTTACGAACAATAAAGTCTAAGTTGTTGACAGTCCATGCAACAGCTGGAGAAGCTGAACCTTCTGCGATGTCTTGCATTTGGTTATCACCAAATACCTTTGTGGTTGTACCTGCCAACCCCGTGATATTAGCTGTCTTCGTACCCATGTCTTTAACGTTTACACGATAAACACCTGTATCTGATAAACCTTTATCTGCTTCTTTGATTACTTTTTGGTTGTCGTCAACCAATGCGACTGTTACGCCTGTAATACCTACAATTGCCATATTTTATTCTCTCCTTATAGGGAATTTTTTATATATATTTTACTCGTTCAAAGTAAAATAATTTAACCGTTTGGTTTGTGTCGGGATCAATAATATGTGGGTCACTTCTCACAGTTCGCCACTCCCCATTTTCTAAATCTTTCATAAACTTGATTTCAAATTCTTCTGTATCAAAATTAGGGTGTAAAGCGTAGAACACTTGTACTTCCAATGTTTGTGTGATAGAATGAAATCCATTATTACTATAATCATCATTTTCCATGATTGCTTCTGTTATTAATATTGTGTTTGTATCAACAATATCTTGGTCTTCAATAGGAATATTAACTTGGTAAACCTTGTTAATTTCACTATAATTCATAGATTGAATATACTTTTTTAAATCGCTTGTTGCACTCATAGTTTATTCCCCACTATCTTATAATAGGCTATTTTTTGAGCTTCAAATACACCAGCTAATGCTTTGCTTCTAGTATTATCAACAAAGTGGTCTCCTACCATTTTTTTAGTTCCGTCATTAAGGAATCTAGCAATATAACCAACCTTATCATCGAAACCTACATCAACAGCACCTAAGTTTTGCCGACTGGTAGAACTATTAACTGAATCAGCTAAATGTGGGAAATTTTCTTCCCCATTGCGATTATATCTATGTTTGTGGTCATAATGCTTATTTTTAGTTTCTTGTTCAAGAGCTTGTTTATAGGCTTCTGCACCTGCCTTATTAATAACAGCACGTTCTTCTGCATTCAAGGTGACAGCTTTTTCGACATCATTCATCCAACCATTTAAAGCAGAAGAAAAATTATCTTTAGTATCTTCAAATTCCCATCTATTTTCTGGCAATACGATACCTCTTTTCTGACAACTTGAGTGTTAAAGTGTCATAAGGGATTGGATTATTACTATCATCGGGTAACAAACCTGTAATAGTATAGACAATATCGTCTTTTTTATTAAGAGTTGCCTTAAATGTTTTTTGAATCTTGTCCCTATGCTTAACACTAATAATAGTAGTATCTTCTTTGTCTGTACCCATTTCACTTATTCTATCTTCGATAGCACGTTTAACAGGTGAATAATGAAGAGTAAATTCATAAACTAACTCAGGATATGAAGCTCCTGTGTTAGGGTCTTCAACACTTTGTACCGAATAGAACTTAACCTTCTTATTAAAACTATGAGGCTTTTTGTCAGCTTGGTTTTTACCATCATAAAAATACATAGCCATCAGTAATCACCTCCTAGTGTTTTTCATATTCAGGATAACCAACACCCATATTACGAATAGAATCAATTAAGGTGTTGATGCCTGTATAACTCTTTTTATTTAAGTTACCTTCACCAGAGCGGTTATAGTACCAATCGGTGGCTACGAACAACACAATACGTTTTTTTGTCATTTTTTCATCATCGGTTAGTAAGTCATCTGTAATATTTAGAAAATTATTGACATACGCTTGTGCTTGTGGTAATAATGAGTGTTCGATATATGGTTTTTCATCATCTTCGGCGTTTAAATTGTCCATTAATTCATTAATTGTCAAAATAAAATCATCATTTGATTCATATGGACTATCTTGTTGTTCACTCAATTCAACACCTCATTTCTATTTTTATTATGTATAAACAGGGATTTCTCCCTGTCCTGTCGTATACCATTTAATAATCCGCCAGTATACTATCCCAACTATTAGTCGGCAGTAACTGTGGTACTACCAACTTTAGCATCTACTTTGACGTTGCTAGGCGCCTGTGGTTGGGTTGGCGTTATGGTTTTTTTACAGTACCAACAACAAGTGCATTAGGATTGTATACCGCACCATCCATATATGTGTCAAGAACTGATAACATACCACCAGCCATTGCTTGTTGTGTATCTTGAGTAACATTGATTAAGTTCATACCTTGTTTAACTAACATGCCGTAACCAGCTTGGAAGTTACCAAATACGATTGATTGAGCGTTGTCACCCTTTAATACGTCAGAAACGTAAACAGGTGCGCCAAATAATGAGTAGCCAGGTTTTCCTTCAACGATACCACGGAAAATCAAGTAAGTGCCGTCACCGTCTTTTAACTTCATAATTACATTAAATACTTCACGAGAAACAACCCACATTGAACCAGTCAAGTAGCTAGGGTTTAATTTACCATAAATATCCAATAAATCTTCAACTGTAACACCTGCTGCTGCACGTTCTTGTTTCAATACACTAGCATCGCCAATGATTGGTGAGAATGAGTTATCAGCATCTTTGTCACCAACTAAGATACCACGTTCGATAGCCTTAGCCGTTGAGCGAGCTAAACGTTTTTGTGCATAGCTAACAATATTAACACCTGAATCTTGAATTAATGCTTTAGTTAATTGAATAGCTGCACCAACACGTTTGTTTGTAAGTGTAACTGATTTCATTTTTGGTACTAATTTACTTGCATCTTGTAATTCACCAATGAAACCTTCGTCTGAAACGTCATCTTCACGAGCAATCTTTAAGTTACCTGTTACTGAACCAAATTTTTCCGCTTTTTCAAATACTGGTGAATCTTCACCTAACATTTCAATTACTTGGTTATATACAGAAGTAGGAACTGTTAAACCACCGTTGCCAGCAAGTCCTTCGCCAGTAATACCAACTTGGTTAGTTGTCGCTGCATCTAATGCACGATATTCTTCTTCTACTTGTGCTAATTCTGCGTCATTACGACGTAAATAAGCGTCCATACTCCGTGTTTCTAATTCTGCTACTTTTTCTTGAATTTCTTTCTTATCCAAATCATTCACCTCATTGTGTTTTTCTGCGCCAGCAGTGCTTACTTTAATACCTGAATCATCACGTTGTTCTTCAAAATCCTTAATACTCTTGTTTGCTTGTGAAGCGATTTCACGATATTCAATTAACTTTTCACGTTCTTCATTAGTTAATGAACGAACTTCATTGCGTGCTAATTCAATCAAATCACGACCTGCTGTCATAGCTTGATTATAGCGTTCTTTTTCACTTTTTAATGTGTTTGCCATTTATTTTACCTCACGAGTTTCAATGTTGAAGAAATCCAATAATTCCCGTTTTTCTTTTTTCTGGAATGGGAATGGTTTCTTATCTTTATCTGTGTTTTCAGAATCTTTTTCATCTGCTTTATCGGCTGGTTTAGCTGAGTCATCGGTTTTCTTTTCATCTGACTTTTCAGAAGTTTTTTCTGTTGCCTTAGCTTTATCTTCTGGCTTTTCGTCTTTAGCTTCTGTTTTAGCACGGTCTTCTAAATCTTCGTCATCCACAGTTTCGTCATCACGTTTTTCAGGTGCTTTAGCTTTTAATAATGCGTCAACCTTTGTGATTAATTCTCTTACCGCTGATTCTAAACCTGATTTATTATCGTCAATAGCGCGTTCTTCTGTGTCAGTTTTGTCAATATCATCAACAGAACTGTCATCACGTTTTTCAGATTCTTTAGCATCTTGCTTTGATTTATCAGTATCTTTAGTTTCAACAACTTCTTTTTTCACTGATTCATCACTAGCCTTTTCTGTATCTTTTTTCACCATAGTATCTTCCCTCTTTTCAATATTGTCTGGAATTTCAATGTTTGTTACTTGGTCAATATCCCGTGCTTCAATGGTCGAACTTCTATATGCTGGATTGCGTACAGCGGAAATTTCAAAAAGTTGAATTGCTGTAATAATCCGCAATGGAAGACCATCATCACATAATGTCCATTCTTCATCAGTAACAATCATACCAAAGCTCATACCTTGAATAATGCCATCTTGAATAAGCTGATACGTATCTTTTCCCCAACTAGTTTCAGAAATAGTCGCTCTCATAAATAACCCTTTACTATCTTCTGCTAAAGATAATGATTGATTACTTGTTGAAGCTAAAACTAACATCTTATCATGTTGATAAAGAAAATCTACCCTACTAGCTTCTTCAATAGCATTGGAAAATACTTCGGGCATAATTGTCTCACGGAACTGTTTACCATCTACGGGATTGGTTAAAATTTCCGATACACTACCAGTCATATTTACATATCCTTGAACGTTTAATTTATCGCCCTTAGATACCTGAATATCAATCGGTAAAGTACGGATTTCTAATTTATTCTGATTGGTCATTATTTACTACCTCTTTATCTTGATTAGTAGTAGCGTTTTCATCATCTACTGATTGTTTTACAGACCCGCTTTTCATAGTAGGTTCTTGTAATATTTCGCCAGTTAATGAATCCATAACACTACCTGTATTAGGATTAATAATCGTGTGATTTTTATCAGATAGTAAGAATTGACCGGTCGTTCCTAATTTATACTCTTGTTCATCTGGTGTAACAATTTCACCTACGGCGCGTTTTGCTGCTAAGTTAGTTATGATACCATTCTTAAATTTAGCTACCGCAACATCTGTTTGTTCCTTAATTGTGGTACGTAATAATGCGCTAGGGTCAAAACGAAACTCTAAATCGTCTTGTTTTTCTGATTCCAACAATAAATCTTTAGTGATACTTGATTCAATTGCAACCATAATAGAAGATAAGGTATATTGTAAAAAATATAGATTATTTTGTTCATTACTGTTATACTTGTTAGCAGAGCTATTAATCATTGATTCTGGAATATTAAACATTCTAGCAATATCAGAGATAACAGCCTTTGTTGAATCGGTTAATTGTAATTTATCGGGGTCAATACTTGCCTGTTTAAAATGCAATCCTTGTTCAAGAATAATTGTTTTACCAGCATTACTTGCACCACTATATAATTGTTTCCAAGCGGACGCAAAACGGTTAATTTGTGTATTATCTAATTTATTATCTGTTTCAATAACAGAAGTTGGCATAGCGCCATTTTGTAATAACTTTGTTTGAAACTCATTTTGAGCCAATGCTAGTTTTAATAACTTAGCATTTTGTTCAATAATACCAACACCAGTAATACCATTATCGGTACTTTTAAGAACGCTCATTAAATCTTCATCATTAAAGGTATAAGTACCACCTTTTGACATTAAATGAACTTTACCATATCGCTTATATCCGTCTTGAATGAACACTTCAATCATTAAATCTTTAGTGTCCAATGGATATAATCCTGAAATAATATTTGAGGTTTTGTTTTCGCGTTCGACAACTGTTTTTGATGTACCATATAATAAAACATCTTTTGCAATTTTCTTTTTGAAATCATAACCTGTAATATTTTCATTGGCTTCATTATTCAATAATTCAGTTCGATAATCATCATTCATTTCCTCATAATCACCTAATTTATTGCGTCTATATAACTTAATAGGTAATTGAGCAATTGAGCTAGTGATTAAATCTAATGAAGTTTGTACAGCAGGAATTTCAAGAATTTCTTCCTCTGTTAAAGCACCATTTTTAAAGAATAAACCATCTAAAGTGGTTGTTTGACCATTGAAATTATAAGTTTCAATAGCGTCTAATGGTTTCTTTTTTCTTTTAAAACCGTCAAAAATACCCACTTACTCGCCCCTTTCTATTAGAATACTGAAATCAATCTTGTGTTGTCTCTGTCTTCTTCGGCGATTTCCATTTGCCAAAGAGCCATGCTATCAACCAATGCAGCCACCATATCAATTTTACCATTTGATTTTTTCTTGTTCAAATAGTAAGACATGTTATTATCATAAACCACTTTAGCATTTAAGAAGTTTAATTTAAACAAATCATTAGTTTCCATTTCAAAATCACCGTTCATGATTTTTTCTTTTAGTAGTTTTGTCGCAGGATATAACCCACGTGTGTGTTGGTCAATTTCAACACAGTCAAAGTCTGCATTTGATAATTTAGATATTGTTGAGCTTGAGTTCCAATTATCATATCCAATACCCTTAACATGAACGCCATAAGTATCTTCAATTCCCATGATAAATGTTTCAATATAACCATAATCAATAATCTTATTACCTGTTGGGAACGCCCAACCGTTTTCATGCATTTTGTTATAATCTAGTTTTTCAACTTGTGATTTAGCTAACTCAAATGCTTTAGGGTAAAATGCCCACGACTTAGCATAAATCTTACGAGAGTATTCATCATAAGCACTCATTGAAACTGACGTATTATCATCTGTTTTAGATAAATCAAGTCCTAGATAAACATCTCTACCTTTCCAGTCGATTGAATCAACAATACAATCTGCAAGGTCTTGTTCCTTAATAAATGATTCTTCTTGGTCACCATTTATAAATATATTCATATGTTTTGTTAAGAAGTTATTTCTGCGTTCTGGAATAATAGTAGCTTGTGAACGCTGTGTTACCAAGAAGTCAAAAATTTCTTTACTTTCTTGAGCTAATGGATTGGCTTTAAGTAATTCATCATCACTAGTCATCCATTCCTTTTCGTTATCTGGTCTATATAACATAGCAAATAACTTGTCATTATCTAAATGACCTCTAATAACCTTTTCAGCAATATCTACTTCTTGAGTCATTGGGTTATCTAGTGTTTGATAAGCTGTTGAAATAAGAATACCAGTACGATTGACAACGTTCATTTGTGAAGATTCCATCGCATCAATTGGGTCAAAACTGTTATCGCTAGGCTTTTTATCCTAACTTCTACACGTCACCGTGCAGTTCAGCGTACATCTTAACCATACCATTTATGGGTTAGGTTGCGGACACTCTTGGTAGAATTATATTCTATTAAAAATAGTTTCATCTACTACGCGTTACGATACTACATTGTATTACCAACATAGTTATCTCGGTATCTTCTCTACTTGAGACCTTTACCGATATTGCCCACTAATCATTTATTAGATTTCTCTAATAACGAGGCTACCCGTTTACCTGTTTGCAAGTGCACCAACTTCCATTTATTGTTACGCTTATGCGCTACATAAGCTCTATATGTTGCCATATAGGTCAGACTATATCATAATCTTAATCACTTTTACCACAATTAAGATTCCCTCTCTTTCCACTTCACTTGAAGCGTACTCTACTAAGTTGAATAATTAAGTCTTTCTCTTAATATTCCTTTTCGATAGTCGTTACACATTTATAAGCAGTTGCTTAATTTAGCTCTTGATTGTCCGCTAGGGATTTTCCAAGAATTAGGAGGGTTTATTTACTAGACATCACTACCTAGGCGGACTCGGTAGTGCAGTTAATCCGCTACGAACACATTTGCAAGTCGCATAATTGTTATCGGTAAGTTTTTTATCTCACCTTCTATATGTCACCATATAGTTCAGCATAAATTTTCACCCTATCAAGGGGTCGCGTCCTCGTGGTAGAATTATATTCCATTACAGGTTTCATCTACTATGCGTTACAATGTCACAGTTTGTTAAGACTGTGCTTATCTCGGTATCATCTTATATAAGGTATTCACCGATTTTACGCGATTTTCTAATTAGATATTACTATCCAATGACGGCAGACTTGTTCACCGTCCATACGGTTATTACTTGTTGCAAGTGGTTTGAATGTTGATTCTGTTGGAATACATACGATTTCCGACTTCTTAACTTTAAACTTGTCTCTAATCGCTGGTGAAACTGCAATTTGCGTTTCCATTTCAGCTTTAATTAACGAAGATAATTCTAAATCTGGTGCTACGGAGAAAAACGTACTAAAACGAGGTTCTAATAGTAATAATACTAAGAAAATAAACCCTGTAATAAACGTCTTCAATTTTGTTATCGATAAGTTTTTTATCTTACCTTCTATATGTTACCATATAGTTCAGCGTACATCATCAACTCTATTGAGTTGTCGGGCGCTCTTGGATTTTGCAATTAAACACAAAAAAGAGTCAATTTTTTAACTCTTGACATTATATTCTATAAAATAGTTTCAGTCCCTACGCGTTACAATACTATACCATGTTAAAAGTACAGTTATCTCGGTATTGTCTTATTGTTAAAATAAGATATTCACCGATTTCGTCCGATACATTCCTAAATGTCACCAAATAGGCGGGCAGTCTTGTTCACCATTTTTTCTCCCGATAAGTAGTACAGATTTTTCATATCTTCGTTTAGCGTGATTATCCTTTTCTTTCCAACATAAAGCATTGATTAAAAAGAACCATTGAAACCCAGCTAAACAATCGCCAATAGGCATACCTGCTTTAGGACCTTTTGGCATAATTACATACTTCGAGATTGCTGTTATTTTGTTTACCATATTATAATCAAAATAATAATCACAATCATCTTTTGCGTCTACATCTTTTTTAAATTTTTCGCATGTTATTGTAATATCAACATTAGCAACAATATCTTTATTTACAACATCTTTTGCGTATTTATAAGCTGGGTGATTTTGAAATGTTTCTAAAGAATTATATTTCATATTACCACCTTCCTATATGTAACCAGCGATGTAAAATCACTGGCAATTAGGAGGTCATATCACGAAAAAAGATATGTATAGGCATTTTATGCCTAACATAAAGTAAATTACATAGAGTAAGTAGTTTTTCATGTTTTCAACATGCTACAAACGCCGGTATACCAACGTTTATAAATCGTTAAAAGTTACATTTTATTGCATATATGTATTCCTAAATTATTTAGTGTCGTTCAGGTATCGACAATTAATTTTATAAGTTATATGTTACTTTTAATGAATTAGCGTCATATTCTAAGACTTGTAATTCTTTTTTATTCATGGTATAACCATTAGAAACTTCATAAGGGTCATTAGGCTTCATTGTACCAAATTGACGGTGCATAACACCTTCGTGGTCAACAGTCTTTTCACTATGGAAATGTCCTGTATGAATTTCGCGTGATACACTTGTACTCCAAATAGTATCAGATTCATTAGCGAATAACATTGGTAATCCCTTTTTAGCATAATCACCATGAGCAATCATAAATCCTACATTGTCAAGTTGATAGTAATAACGATAATCATTATTATTAAATACTTTAACTTCTGGATATTTTGCTTTAAGATATTCAAGGAACATATATTCCATATTACCTGAATGATTACCTTCTGTATGATAAATATGAACTTCTTGTGAATGAGCTAAAGCACAACGAATAATTGCATCATAGAATGTTTTAGCGTCTTCAATAGCTTCTACCATATCAACATCATCTAGGATTGTACCCTTTTGGGTTTGAGTCTTTTTCATTAAACTTGAGTGAAATAAATCTCCAAGCTGTTCAATGGCTACAACTTTATAATTCTTATCTTTCATAATCTTGCTAAATGATAATAATTTAACTGTTAAATCATCAATCTTAGTAATCCCAAAGTGTAAATCAGCTAATGGAATGACTAGGTTTCGATTATTTGTGTATTCACCAGTGTTGTGACTAATAAATGGATTAACTTTTTTAGCGAGCGTTTCCATTAATTTAGCTTCTGAAATTCCAAGACGCTTCTTGGCTGTAATTTTAATCGAATGTAACGTTTTTAAGCCTTTTGAATTAGAATTTTGTTCCCAATTGCTGACTTTAACGTTCTGAATTTCGTATTTTTCTGAATCTAAACCAACAGTTTCCAGCAATTTTTTATCATTCTGTAAGTCTTCTGTGGTATAATCTGTAATAAATGAACTATCAACAGTACCATCTTGCTTACGTGAGTAAGTTTCAGGTGTGTTTAACTTTTCTTCTGGATATTCTGGAACACCCTTTAAGATATTGACAGGCGGTTTAATGTTTTCCGTGTTTTCATCTTCGTGAAACATTTCATGACCCTTGATTTTACCCATTTGATTGACTAATGTAGCCATTGTAAATAAATTGTCATGGTTATCATTCTTTTTGTTATTTTTTAATCGGCGCAACTTATTACGAACACTATCAAATGTAAAGCGTTCATCAGGATATGCTGAATTTAACGTATTAGCAATTTCTTGATAAGTAGAACCTAATTTTTTCATAAATAACGCTTTTTCTATCTTCTCATTATTCCAACTCATGACTGTCCTCCTGTTTCCCCTTCAAATTCTCCATTAGCTCTTGTAGCGCTCCTTGTAGCGTAACCGTTTGCAAAGCCAATTCACGTTCCTGTGGGGATAAATCAGGTAGTGTATCTTCAATCATTAGATAATCTTCATAAGAACTTCCACGAAACACACCTTGATTGTTTTCGTTCACATAGTTGTCAATTTTAATAGTTAATTGTAATAAATCATCTTTTAATAATCTTTTAAACATGTAAGAAACCTCCCAATTTCTGTTATTATGTATGGTATTCTAGTTTTTGTAACATGACTTCAATCCTTCGGTCACTATCCAGTTTTATGTATATGTCAGGTCAGCGTGCACACCTTATGGATTCCTGATAACCCAAGTCTTTTTATTGGACAACATGCTTTTAAAGTCGTTAAGTTGTCGTTCTAAATGTGTAATTATTAGCAACGATAACCTGTTTTCCTTAGGGAGACTACTCCAGTATAGTCCTAATAGGATTTGAACCTATATCACGCACTAATCTGGTGCTTCTTGGGTATAAACCAAGCGCTCTACCGTTGAGCTATAAGACTATTAATATCGCAGGTGTGGATTTGCACCACACATTGCCGATAGCCTGCATGTATTACCCACCGACATTCGCATGCTCGTAGCGTCTACCTATTCCGCCACTGCGATAAAATCCTAGCCACCGACTCGAACGGTGGATTACTAGTTGTATCTAAAGGAGGGTTTACGCGCTTTTCCGTTAAGCTACTAGGATAGCGCCGTTAAACAAAACAAAATGTTAAGTTTTTGCGACGATTTTAACCATCTCAACCGAGGTTATACCAGATAGTCTTGGTTTAAACTTGTTACCTTCTCGGACGTTTATATAATGTTAATGACTAGATTAACAACGTATGTACTCCCAAACATGGACTCGAACCACATCTGTAACGCGTTACTGCTTTAACCAATTAAGCTAATTCAGGAGTAGTGGAATCTAATCCACCGCATATATGTACCCTTATTTCTAAGGGTTATAATAAATAAAGGAGTATTTAATTATGTATAATGTCTCAAACCGAACCAGACATCAAGGTTTTTAGTTATTAACTACGGTTGTTGATTAATCCAGTCCATTTAAGATTGCTGTCACTGGGTCGTTATCTTCTTCTTTTTTCTGCATTTTCATTTCAGCTAGTTGAGCACGACTTGAAGGAGACAATCCTAATTGCGTTGCCAAAGCTCTAAATTGAATTAAATACTTTAGTTTAGTTGCGATAGCAGGATTTTCCTTAGGAATTTGATTACCAATCTTATCTTCAATAACAATAATTAGGTCATTTTCCTTTAGGTATTCATCAAGCTGTTCCATTTTAGATAAACAATCAGCCGTTTGAGCGATTACTGGAATATCAAGATTACCCAAAATATTAAAGTCTTGTAGTTGGTCAAGAATGAAATTATAATATTCAACACCATATTCATCTAACCATTCTGGGGCTTGTCTTAATAAACTATCTTCTCCACGTAATTCATCTTCAATTTTAGCACGCTTATCTAAATGTTCTTTGGTTTCTGATTTACCTTTTTTGTTGGAAGCTACCATTCTAGGTCTAGCCATATAATCTCTCCTTTCTTAGAGGTGTATTTCTTTACTAAGGGCAGTTGGTGGTTGCCATTCAAAATCAATACCATCTAATCCCATTTCAAGATTACAGTCTCTACAAAGGGTAATTACATTTGATTCATCAAAAGCTAATTCAGGATTAGTAGTTCTTGGTATAATATGGTGAACTTCTAAATTAGAAAATACATATTTACCAGTCTTAATATAACACCTTTGACAATATCCACCATCACGTAATATAATACGTTTTCTGAATAATCTCCAGCGTTTATTATTGATAGCCTTACGAGCTAATCCTGCATTCTCTCTATGATTTCTTTCTCGTTGCTTTCTGATTGCAATCAATTGTTCACATTCATGTACTTCACTACTATCTTGGTCATAAAATTTATGGCAATACTTACATACCTTCATCATAGCCATTATATTCATCTCCTTCCAACATTGACTGCGTGTATGAGTCAAGCATTGAATCTTGTATAAACATAATCCCACAATTAGGACATTCACCAGTTAATGATACGACATTTAAAGGTATGATTGATGAACAGTTTTCACAGATTACTGTTTCCATTATTTTCCTCATTTCAAACATTTGAAATAAGACATTGTTGCTATATGTATTATTTAACTACCCCTTCATAATAGCTTGAATTGGGGCGAGTTTTTAATTCAATTATGAGAAAATTCTAATGTAAATAATTATATTTATTATAATCTTCGGCTTATTATTCTTATATTTAATTAATCTTTATTATACAAGATATAAACGGTTTTAAGTTTATATCTAGGAGTATATAATTATTGTACTTTGATAATTATATGCTCCTAAACTAATCCATAGTATTGATTTAATATATAATTTATTATTATTACATTTAGTTGATTTATTAATCTACGGCATAATACTATTTAATTTATTAATCTAATAATATTATATTCAATCATTAGCTTGAGATTAATTATTATACTATTATACTTTTTGATTATTATAAATTCAAAATTAATATTACAACATATGCCAAAGAAGGGTTTAATCTTTAGGTTTAGGATTAATTTATTCCAATGAATGGACTCCTCCTTAAACCCTAAGTGCACTACTCAATACAAACCAATTGAGTAGTCACAACTCCGAACATTTCATGTTCTACGTATGTAAAGATTTAATTTAATTATTTAATAATAAGTAATAAGACCTAAGTTATAATTTAATGTATATTTACCCCCCCTAGTCTCGGTGGAATAGCACAAATTACACCTGTTCTGACCCTCGGTAACTACTAAAAAAGAGCGGACTCGTCCTAGTAGAATATGCTATTCATGCAATTAAGCATTCAGATTCCCGTTGACATGATATGGGCGTTCAAAGTAAAACTAATAATATTGAGTCGCCCGTCGACCCCTCATATTGAATGCCTATTGGCTGTTTAGGTTATGAGAGAACCTCTCTAATATGATTACCCCAATTGATAGTAAAGGTAAAAATGAATAGATTGCACATTTCTTATAAGATGGCTGTACGAACCTGTCAATTATTTAAGAGGTTGTCATCCTCTTTTCAGCTTGAAATAAAGACAACTAAACTGAAATGAACGTTGTGGAATCTACAACTCGGTGTGAGTTATATGGAGCTATCAATTTATAAAACTTCTTTATGTATTGTTCCTTCATAATAGCTTGAATTGGGGCAAGAAAAATTAATGTTTATTATAAAACTCTCATAATTCTATACGAATCACTTTTTTCTATAGGTATACTATATCATATTATAAGCAGGTACGTCAACTAATCGGTTTACAAATATCAAAAAACTTTTTACACATAATTATAGACTATTAATTTAGAGAGTGGTATATTATATAATATAAAGAAAAGGGGAGTATATGTATGAAAAATCAGGTTTATAATATGAGAGAGAGTCATCGTAAGACGGTGTTAGACGACCCACAATACCGTATGCCGTTACCAGAGCTGAGAATTGCAATAGGCAAAAAAGGTAGTTATGATAAATGGTTTAGTAAAATTACTACTTATATGGGTGTTAAAATTGAAAATTTAGAAGAAATTGAATATAATGGAGAAAAAAATTACTCTATTGGAGTTGAAGATGTTATTAATGTTTGCAAAAGCTATAACAGAGACCCTAAAAAAATTGTTACTAAGTGGGAAAGCAAAAAGCTGTTACAAAAGAGTCATAGCCACCTTGAAAAGAGAGGTAAAAATAGTATTAGAATTTATTATACACCAAAAATGTTGCGCTGTGTTAAATCACATGAATTATTTATGTTACTAGGAATTAAACAGAGTTATGCCAATTGGTTGAAAGAACTTAGAGAAGAAGGATTAGTTAGACGTGAATGTATGGAGTTAATGAATACAAAATACCGTCCAGTTGAACCGGAATTTCAAGCTATATCTATTAAAGATTTTTATATTCCACTACAAGTGGCTATTAATATTGCACGCCACACAGATACTAATAGAGCCGCGAAGGCTAAAAACACATTATTGAATTCAGTAGTTGACAAATGAGTTTTGGTACTTTATACTAGTAATATAATAAAGAAAAGGAGATTTATATTTATGACAGCATCAGTTGAAAACAGAATGGTTACCACATGGGAAAGAGAAGAAGATATTAAAACTCGTTTAGAAACTAATCGTCAAGATAAAAACAGCTTATATGTGCGAACATTTGAGGTAAAGGGTAACTTATGGTTCGTATCTAGTGATATTACACGTCATTTCAACAGTTTGATTCCTATTAATGAATGCTGGAATACAATTTCAGACCACATGATGACAATTCATACTACTACAGCAGGTCGTTCATTCGAGAAAGTTGTTGATTATTATGGAGTATGCGCCTTGATTAACTTTGAAGAAGACCCTAAGCGTAAGGAATTATTAGAATTTGTAAACAATATTCATACAAACAACTTAATTAATGTCGCAACACCTGAATTAGTTAGAGTTTATATGACAGATGAAGAAAAGGAGGTGTTCATTTAGATGTATAATTTAATGACAAAAGACGGTTTATGTGTTGTTAGCGTGAATGATAATAGTGTCTTCTTAGACCGTAAACGTGCATTAGCTAAGCCTTTTAGTGAATCACAGGGCAAGGAGATTATGAGAAATTTCCCATATATGGGTTTGGCATTGATTAGAGAAGAAGGCTATTGTAATGGATAAGTATGCTTTAGCATTATCTGAAAATAATTATTTCTGGTTACACCATAGTAACCGTCTAAGCACAGAACGATTTCTATATAATGATAACAGTCCTATGTCTGATTGGGAGTTAGTAGAATTTACACTTGATGAAGCAGTGGATTATGTTAAGAGTCACCCAAAAGATAAGTTGGATATTGTATTTTTGAAAAGAGGGTAATAATGGATAATAAACTATTTGTAGAAAAAGCTAAGAAACTTGTTAAGTTATATCTCAGAGACGATGATGAAGTGTTTTTAGTTTGGTTAGTGAAGGTATTACAAAACAACAAATGTTTGATTGGAACAAGAGATACTGTGAGCTACTTTGAAGTAACGTATAATGGAGATAAAAATGAATTCTATGTTGATAACTACGATAAATTAATTAATGAAAAATTTTCTGGTAGTGATATTTAATAATTAGGAGGTGGATTAATTTCTACCTTTTACATATAGAAATATTATATGAAAATAAAGGAGAGTACAAGAAATGAATGAAGTAGAAATTTTTGATTTTAAAGGAAATGATGTACGGACAGTATTAGTAGAAGGCGAACCTTGGTTCGTTGGCAATGACATTGCAGAAGTGTTAGAATACGAACGAGTAGGAGATGCGCTTGGACAACATGTTGCTGATAAGGACAAACAAACGTTGACCTATAAGGCTTTCGGTAAAACACTGTCAAGCCTATGGGGGAATAATGATTTCTCAAACAAGACCATTATCAACGAATCTGGTATGTATCGTATGGTTTTACGTAGTCACATGGATAAGGCAGAAGAGTTTACAGATTGGATTACTGAAAAAGTATTACCTTCAATCCGTAAGACAGGTGTCTATATGACAGACCAAAAGGCTTATGATATTACACATGATGGTAGCGCCTTAGCAGACTTATTAATTCAAGCTGGTAATCAACTCAAGGAAGCTCAACAAGCCGTTGAAAAAGAACGTACAGGACGTTTAATTGCTGAACAGACTATTGGAGAGTTACAACCTAAAGCGGATTACTGTAGTACCATTCTTGAAAGTAAGGGTGCGGTTGCTACTAGTGTAATTGCTAAGGATTATGGTTTAACGCCTCAATCATTGAATAAGATTTTGCATGACGAACATATTCAATATAAGAGTGGTGAAACTTGGTTACTATATCAAGACTTGGTAGACTTGGGCTACACTAAGAGCAATACTTTCTATGATAATAATGGCTGGGCACACGTTCAAACTAAGTGGACTCAAAAGGGACGACTCATGATTAATGACCTGTTAAAGCAAAAAGATATTTTACCGCTAATGGATAGAAAATAAATTTAAATAATTTTGCAGGAGCGTTGACTTCTGCGGTACATATATGGTATAGTATTAGTAGTAAGAGAAATATAAAAATTGAATAAGAAGTCAACTTGCCTCGGTAGAATCTAAGCCTTTTCTAAAAATGAAAGTTTAGGTACTATCGAGGTAAGCCAAGGTGCACGCGGTGTCTTTCCAATAAAAAATTTTTTTCCTAAAAAATACCCCCCGGTTAAAAAAATATAAAATTTTACTTGACAATCCTTTAAAAGTATGGTACACCCCCCTTAAAATTAAATAGTTTTTAATTGCAACTATTATCGCCAAATTAGCACGTTCGACGCACAACCACCCATCCATTGATCTGAAACAACCACAGAACGCGCCTGATAACATTATTTATTATACAAATAATATAGATTTGTCTATTATGCCACTATATAAGCGCTTGCAATTACACTCAATCGAACCACCTTGGATACCTTGCCTTGCCTTGCTACTCACCTTGCCTTGCCTTGCTACCTCGTCGCCTTATCCATGTCTTAACCTATCATGCCACGCTTATGGTTACCATCATGCACACCCTATCACTATAACATAGGCGTATACTTATCGTGTGCATACTATATACCTAATAACATAACCATAAGTATACACTTATCATATATCATTATATATATTATGATACAACGATTATAATATAGTTATAATACAATAATATATATCTTATAGTATCAGCAATGAAATACGCCCTATTATATATAGGGGTATATCTATCTATATCATAAGCTAATGCTTATATCATATAACATAAGCATATAATTATCAATAACATTAGATATATCTTATTATATAATATATTATAGTTTGCATTGGCGTATACTTATATATAACTTACAACTTATCAATACCATTGTACACGCCTTACATATAAGTATATGGTTATATAGACTATAATATATATTAATATAAGATTATACTTATCAATATCATTAGATAATATTATAAAAATATATTTTGGCTTGTGTATTGACTTCACAATCTTTTTGTGCTTTTCATTCTAGCGTTATCCTAGGGTAAATACACCAGCAGACGCCAGAATTGCTTAAAACGCATTATATGCCCTTTTACGGGGTGTTGACAATTATATAAAAGTATGGTAGCTATGTAAGCGCTTACATTTTACTGTTCCATCCCTCTTTTACTATACCTTAATAGTAACATATAAATAAATGTAAGTCAAGTCTTGACTTTTAAAAAGTTATATGCTTTTTATTTTAAAACGTTTTGATGGTACTTATACCTGATTAAGCTAAAATCGCTTAGAGAGGCTTAAAATGCGTTTTACTGGGGGTTGACTTTTATGGATAGTTGTGTATGGGTAAAATGCAATTAATTTAAAAAAAGTTTCCTCAAAAAGGGTTGACGTTATTGAAATAACATGGTATATTATAAACATAGAAGAGCAACAAGAAAGGAAGATACTTAACCATGACAACTACTTATACAACTAGCAGAAATGAAACATTGACAATTAAAAGACTTCAAAACGATATGCAAGCAATTCTATTAGACAACAAGCAAATTGCGGTAGCTATCAAAGCAGATGGTGAGGTTATCCTAGACCATATCAAGACAACCGATAGCAACGATGGGACTGTTTTTCCTAACAAGCCAAATGGTAAACCTATCAAAACATGGAAAGACACTTTCACTTATATGATAGAATGGATTGAAGAAATCTAAAAACTGGTAGCCCTTGACAAGGGGCTATCATTTTGCTATACTCTTTTTAGGGGCAAGTAATAAGAAAATGTAAGCGCTTACATTTTACTGTTCCTTGTCCGTATTAATCTAATATCATTATATCATAATTGTATATCATTGTCAAATATTATTTTGATATTGATTCACAATTAAACTATGGCACGTCTAATCCTTAGAGCCCGTAGGGGTTAGGCGTGTTTTTGTGTTTTTTCCTTCCATTATAAAACATTGAAAAAATTAATTTAAAAAAAGATCATAAATAAGACTTGCAATTTTAAAAAATAAGCGTATTATAATAGACAAGGGCAGACAAGAAACACGCCTTACAAGCTGAAAATAATTTAAAAAAAGATTTCAAAAAGTTATTGACAAGCTAAAAGTTACATGGTATTATAAATATATAGAAAAGCAAAGGGGAAATGAAAAATGTTTGTAAGCAAATTTAACGGATTATCAGAAATTAATGAAAGCTACCTAATGGTAGAACTGCAAAACGCTATCCGCCGTAACGGCTATGTTTCAGATAGTACAATTACTGCATCGTGGGGGGGTCGTGCAAGCCGCATCAACCTAACCATTGACGGAACAACCAACTTTACTATCGAATATAGTGAATATACTGCCACCTTGTACGACTGGGACAATAACCCCGTATTATTTGGGGTAGTTGAACGTGACGAAGTCAATTTCGAGAAAATATTCGCGTTTGAAACTATTTGCGCAATGGAACATTTGGCATAAGACTAGCCTAGCAAGCGCACAAGCTATCTGCAATGGTAGCTAGGCATTTTGAACTAAAAATCAAAAGGATGGTAGAAAATTATGGATAATGTAAAAATTACAGAAATGAAAAAAGTTGGCAGTAAGTGGGTTGTTGTATCTGAAAAAAGCAAACCGGCAACGGTTAAATATTACAATAACATTTTAAACGATAAGAACGTATTTGGTGACGGTACGCGCGTAACAAACAACTATTGTCAATTTGGTAAAATGGACTCAAAAACTTTCTATGGTCCGGATAAAAAATTAAAATCAGTATACTCTTTTAAATAAGTAGTAACAGCCGCCTAATCGGTTAGGCGGTTGCATAGTACCCAATTTAAAAACAAGGATGGTAAAAAATTATGGAATATATTTTAACAGTGCTAGAAAAAACGGCGCACAAGTGGGACAATAACGAGGGCGAGGGTGATTTTGTCGGGGCGTACGATTTAAACATTAAGTCAACGCCGTTTAAAGATTTAACGGGTGATAATATTATTAATGCCGTTCGGAATGCAATTACAGTCGATGACGAACTAACTTTTGATGATTTATATGTTGATGATGAAAGTGATATAATTTCATTTAATCAAATAGAAGACGCTGATAGATTGCCGGATTCTAACGGCGGCTATATAGTTGACTATACTTGTAAAATTGAACGTTTTGAACTTGTCAACTTGTCTAAAATTGCACAAAACTAAAAAAGGTAGGTAAAATATTATGAAAAACGAAACATTATTTGATGAAAGCATGTTAGAAGAGGATTTCAGCAATTTGACCGACTGGGAAAGTTTACATAGTAAGCTAATTAAATCGGTTAGTCCCGTTAGTTTTACGGGTGCAAAAGGTAGCACTTTAAACGAAAAAACGCCGTATATTAAATTGAACGATTTTTTCAACGGCTTTGAAAATTGCGAACTACTTTCAAAAAGTGACGCCTTGTCATTAATCAATGAAAATAAATGGACTCTTTCAATTGCTGACAATACTTACAATTATAGTGGATTTTTGGAACGTGATTTACAATTCAGTGTCTTTAATAACGATGAAAATGATACCAGTATCGCAATTATCGCGATTCATGTTGGGCTAGATATTAGAGCGGGGTATAGCGATGTTTTCGTTGTGTCGTTCGATGATAATTACGGTGATAACTATGATTTTTTAGATGATTTTAATCATAATGTTATAGTTCGTGAAATTAAATATAATGGCGATTATATCGGTATTGACGCTAGTGCAATGTATGACCGTTGTAATGTTTATTATAACGGTGAAAATTATGACGTTTCGTTAGATTTAAGTGATGATGATGATGAAATTATCGAATATTTAAAAAGTGAAAATATTTTAGATTAATAGTAAAAGGCTGTTAGATTGATTCTAGCGGCTTTTATAGTGTCAACCTAATAAATTAAAGAGGTGCTAATATGAATGAAAACAGCTTTCCAGTGCAACTATCGATGATTGTAGCAACTTGGTTACCGACTATCTATTTGGCGATCATCCATGTTAATATTTTAGAAACAATTATCGCGTATTTAATTATCATTCTAGCATCACTTACGGTTTTTAAAAAATGGTATATAGTTTTAAACATGGCTAGTTTTCTAGTCGTTTTAATGCTGATTATTTCAATTGGTGGTACTTTATAATAATAGTTAAAAGCCCGTTAACGCGTAATGTTGGTGGGCTTTTTAGTGTTATCATAATTATAAATCTTGGTTTATTTTGCCGGCGTTGTGAATTGTGACGAGGCTTATTTGATAGCACTATAAAACCCC
>AEKF01000010.1_pt1 | contig 98569 bp, 94 predicted proteins | sample 342668 | NCBI WGS metagenome assembly AEKF01 (sample SAMN02954267, study PRJNA50815) | food metagenome | biome: terrestrial; feature: fermented food; material: kimchi; isolation source: Jonggazip commercial cabbage kimchi | place: South Korea | collected 2009-06 | reverse complement strand
GTCCGTATAATACTTCATGCCCCATGCTTCACGCCAACCAGCATTTTGACGAACACCGTTCACGAACCAGTAATAAGTACCTTCGTAGTAACGGAAGCCTGTATATGGCTTACCATTCTCAAACCAATTATAACCACCATTCGCTGTTGACAATGATGGTGAGTACAAGTAGCCACTCGCTGTCCCCTTCAAGTTGAAAGTTCCATTCGTACCAAAGTCATATGCTTGTCCATCAATAATTTGAACGCCTTGTACTGCACGACCATCAGTACCAACGTAGTACTTCATCCCCCAGGCTGTTTCCCACTTACTCTCTTGACGTTGTCCTGTTTCAAAGAAATAATATGTGCCCATATAATAACGGAACCCAGTGTACTTTTTACCACTTTCAAACCAGTACCACTGATTGTTATCCGTTACATCTTGTAAGTAACCTGATGCAAAGCCCCGCTCATAATAAGTTTTATCGTTACCAAAGTTATAAGCAACACCATTCACAGCAAATTGGCCTTGCTTCACACGGCCGTCATTACCGAAGTAATATTTCTTCCCAGTATTATCTTGATGAATCTCATTATCAACTCTTTTATATGTTACTGGATCGAAATAATAATATGAATTTGCATAGGTTTGCACACCACTTAAGCGAACACCATTTTTAAACAAATAATAACTAGTATTGATATAGTCGTAGACATAGCCATTGGCTAATTCATTATCAACATAAAACTTATTGTCAACCCAACCAATTTTCATATCAGTTAATTCTGATGTTGCTTTATTTCCTACAAGTTCCTCAACGCTAGCACTTTTGCCATCATAAGTCCATGTACCTTGAGCTAAAACAGTATCCAATACTTTTGTGCTCATACCATCAGCACTTATTTGAATCAAAAATGATGGTGCAAACGTGGCATTCATTCCTGTCCCAGCTTTTTCATTACGATTACTCATATATGAAGTGACCAATAATAAATCACTACGTCCCTCAACGGGTACTGCATAATATGAATACGTATCAGTTCTTGAAGTAAATAATTGCGTCCCAGTAACCACACTACCGCTACCATTCAACGGTGTATAAGGTCCAAATAAGCTATCTGAAACATAACCCATCATACCAACATTAATATTAAAATCAGCTGTTGGCACAACACTCTTACTCAAACGTGTATCTGTAAATAGATAAAATTTCCCGTTCAATGGCACAATATTAGCACGTTCGATTTCATCGGTAATACCATTAGCTGCTAGAAGTGGTGAGTAAACTTGAACAACTGTAGGATTATTTTGATCTTTAGTCAATTTAATCAGGCCAATCGCACCATTAGCCTTTTTTGATAGTTTCAGTTTATCTGGGTTCTGTAGTGTATCAACTTTGGCTTGTTGATTAAATTCTTCTGTTCCGCCATAATATGTATCGTCATTTACGGCATCATCACTTTGATAATTGTTTGTACCGGTATTAGCTTCGAAAGCTAAGTAGCGTTCTCCGTTTACTTCGATAACATGAGGATCACGCATGGTAAAGTTATCACCAGTCGTATAGTAACCTGCGTCCACCCACTGTTGTAAAGTTTGATAATACTCTCCATCCCCAGCAAAAAGTACATGATCATCATTGACCTTGGCAACATATACTTCCGTATCTGTATATGTCATTGATAGATTAGCGGTTGCTAAACGTTGTACTGTATTAGGTTGATCTGTCTTTGTGTAGAACAATTGAATGCTGTCATCATCATTGACAGTGGCAGATCCAGACCATTGTTGCTCATTCCATTTCGCATTGAAACCAAAAACAGGGCCAGCATTTTTCCAATTATTTAATGCTGTATCACCATACTTAGTGTAGAGCATATAAATATGTTGATCGTTATCTTCTTTAGGATAACCAGCCAGGGCAAACACGATATTATAGCCATGATAATTTGCAACAGCACCAGTTTTTGCATCTTGTAACGCCCAAGAATCCCAAACATCCAAGTCTTGAATTTGACCAGTCTGTGCATCTGCCGTTGTCATTGCTGGCAAATTTTTAATCGCATCAGCATTAAAATAAGGAACAGATGTGTCTGGATTTAAACTAGCAATATTGTCAGCAACATCCTTTAAATTAGCATAAGTCATGTTAGTTGTTGACGTACCATCAGCATTTTTAGTGACAACGGTTGTTTTTGAATTCAAATCTTTTGAAACACTATCATCTAGTTTTTCTACAGATGGAGTTGATTGCTTCTGACTAGACGCATCATTTACTTTTGCATTATCTGTAGCAGTTTCAGCCAACTGTTCGTTATTACTGCCACTTTCTGATTCAGACGTATTAACTGCTGTTTTTGTTTCAGCTACTGCGGTAGTTGATGTTGTATCTTGATTATTTGTGGTTTCAGCTTTTATTGCCTCATCCTTCTGAGCAGTATTGTTACTAGTAACCTTAGCATCGCTGTTTGATGTCTCTGCTGAGTTAGAATTGCTATCATCACTATTAGTTGTAACAGTGACCGCATCAGTGTTACTAGTATCTACCTTGTTGTCATCTGATTCCGTAGAGGAAATACTCGATTCGGTTGCGCTAGATGTTGTAGTCGCATCTGCAGTAGTTGTACTGTTCGTAGTATCCGCACTAACAATGTTGGGTGCTACCACGACTGCAGCTGCAACTGCAGCTCCGGCTACCCATAATTTCCCAGCCTTATATAACTTTTTTCTCATATGAACTCTCCACTTTATACTACTTATAATATATCTTTGTTAAGTATAAACGCTTATCATTTCAATAGTATTACATTCGCTTGTTAAGCGTATATCATAAATAAAAAAAGACGCCGTATACGTCTTTTTTATTTAATCTATACAATTTTATTTAGCAATGGAATTTTATGAATAATTAGTACGAGAGCAGTTGATGCTAACCATACAATGATCGGCAAAATGAACATGTGTTTCAGCGAACTGTCGGCAATATGTAACTTTCTCTCAGCAAAATAAATGAAGAATTCATGAATCACATACACACCAAGCGATGTACTGGCTACTTTTTGCAAAGCAAGTTGCACTTTAGGACTCGGTTGATATGTCGCCAAATGACTTTTAACAAATTCAAATACGCCGATGGAGAGTATAAATCCAAATAATCCCCAAATATCATAGACTTCGCGTGCAAATTTGCCTCTTTTGATGGAGAGGTAAATTGTCAACGCAATCATGATGGCTACTGATGCTAAGGCAGCCACATATAGCATGTTTTTTTGCCATTTGTGTAAAACAGTATTTTTTAAGCACCAACCAACCACGAAAAAGCCAACGCCACCAGCAGCACCTATTTGTATGCCATGTAGAAAAAAATTATCTGTTTGTAAACGAACTTCATAGTAATAACTTAAGATATTGACAAAGATCATATTCACTGCTAATAAATATAAGGCTAGTGTTTTATCGGCTTTATTCGTAATTTTAGCTAACAGTGGTGCACTGATATAGAAACCAATGACGAAATAAAAGAACCAAAATATCGGCTGGATACTATTGTGCATAACCGCATCGATAAATTGACCAATATGATAATCAGTTGGTTGATGAAATATAAATGGATTTAAGATATACCACACAAATGACCAAAAAATAAATGGCACAAAAACCTTGGTCATTCTTTTTTTGAAAAAAGTTACTGTATCATATCGTTCGCGATAATCTAGCAAATGGGCACCAGACATCATAAAAAAGATTGGCACTGCCCAAATAAAGGTAACTTGAAGTATTACCGCTATAATCCAGTGTGAATCACCAGTTTGATTTGAAAAAGCATATTCTGAGGTATGAAGGAAAACAACTGCTATCGTAGCAAGTATTGTCAGAATATCCATGTAATAATAACGCTTCATATTTTTACTCTCAATATTTTTTTAATTTTTCGCAATAAAAAAGGCTTTCGCCCTCATGAATTAGCGCATGTAATATGTGCCATTATCACCAAAGTAATAGTCTTTACCATCAATTTTTTGATGTCCCTGAACAGCACGACCCGTGCTATCTGTCCAGTATGTGTAACCCCATGCATGTCGCCAACCCTCATTTTGACGAACGCCGTTCACAAACCAATAGTAAGTACCCGTATAATAGCGGAAGCCAGTGTATGGTTTCCCGTTTTCAAACCAGTTATAGCCACCGTTGGCAGTTGAGTAAGATGGTGAGTACAAGTATCCACTAGCCATCCCCCTCAAATTATAGGTGCCATTTGTACCAAAGTCATAAGCTTGCCCATCAATAATTTGAATGCCCTGTAAGGCACGACCAGTATTATCAGTGTAATACTTCATACCCCATGCTTCACGCCAACCGGCATTCTGACGTACACCATTGATAAACCAATAATAAGTGCCCATGTAATAGCGGAAACCAGTGTATGGTTTGCCATTTTCAAACCAGTTATAACCACCATTGGCAGTTGATTGTGATGGTGAGTAAATATATCCGCTGGCCGGCTTTCCATTTTGATAGAAAATGCCATTATTGTAGCCATTGGCGTTAATCGAAATTAAGTTTTGATAATCAATCGAAACATCAAATGTTCCTTTTACACCAGGAAAACTAGTATTACTGTTCCATTGCCACATACCATATGATTGATTCCATAAAGAACTAGCGCTTGGCTGGTATGGATATTGTGCCATCCATACCCGATTATTACCTATATATGAAAAATTCAAGCTCGTTTCATTAACATAAGAAACATATGTATAAGTAGAAGTATTTGTATATCCAGCAGCTTTAACTTGCGCGTTAAAGGCTGTTGCATTGGCAGTTACACTGCTATTTTTTGTGTATGATTCTTCCAAATCATCAACCATCAACGTATCTTTTGGTAGTTCTAATGAGGCTGCGTAATTAGTAAAATACTTTGCTTCAGCTTGCGCGTCAGCTTTTGAAGCGTACCATGAATAATGATATGCGCCAACTTGTAGGCCAGCTTCTTTAGCATTAGTAATCTGCGATTTAGCGTATGGATTTTTATATGAATCGGCTTCTGAAAGTTTAACAATTACGGCTTTAACACCATAATTTTGCATCTTCTTATAATCAGCTACAGAAATAGTTCCATTGTTAGAGGAAACATCCACAACATCCATTCTAGGTAAGCCAGAAGTACCTGCTGTGATAGCAGGTACACCATCAGCTGCATGAGCCTGACCAACAGCTACTAATGAAGCAGCAATGCTCACCGCTGCGATGCTCGACCAAAAAGTTATTTTATTCATTTACACACTCCCACATATGTACACTGACCGATGTCAGCAATTTTTTTAATTATGAAAATTAGCCTTTGCGTAATCAACAACTGACATGTTTTGTTGAGAAGCTTCAGTGATAATTTTCTTGATATCGCTTGGTGCCCATTGATCTGCTGGTAATCCCGCCGCAATAAGTTGCTTACGTGTTTCAGCAATCATCTCTGATGTCACTTCAACGCCTTGAACGGTTTTGTTTGGATCATAGGTTGGGCTATCCGTTGTATTAGAACTTACGGAACTAGAAGATGATGAACTATCTGAAGATGACGACTCTGAAGTTGACGAGTTTTCTGATGAACTAGATGATGTCGTTTGCTCAGAGGAAGAACTAACAGATGAAGAACTTGATGAAGATGATTTTTCAACTGAACTGCTTTTCGAAGTCTTCGATGAACTTTTCGATACTTTAACTGTTGTTGACGATTTTGATGTTTTCGAAGAATCATTATTTTGATGCCCTAAGGCTATTATCCCCACAATAACAACAATGACAGCGGCAATGATACCAAATATTTTTTTCATTAACACTTCTCTCCCATAAGTAAAAAAACAATTAGCAATGTTCTAACCTTAAGTACTCATTTTGACATAATGCCTGCTAATTTACAATAGGTTGACGGCAGCTGTTACCCAATTGTCAAAAAGCTGTAGTCATTATCAATATTTTTTTTGGTATTTAAACTTGTAACACCAATTAAAAATAACCTGGTGGGTCGCATTTCGAAATAGTTAACCAAAGAATTGATATTTTTAATTGATAGATTCTGCGCTTCGTCAATAAAAATGTAATCAAAGTTTTGTAACTTCTTCGACTTTATCTTCTTCACGAACTGGCGAATTGGAATGATTTTCCAGTCATAATTTCGTCTCAAGCTAGATTGAGCAGCATTTAATTTACCAACGTGCACAATTAAGACAGTATTATCTTTGCTCAATTTTTTAACAGTATCGTACAGCATCAGTGCTTTTCCATTCCCAGATAGTACATTAACAGCATAGAAACCTGACTCACTGATTGTTAAAATATTGTTCTGAAGTACTTGTTGCTGTTGACTCAGAAGATAGTCCCCCTCTAAAAAAGCATGTGTTTCTCGAAACGGCGAAACTAAATATAAATTGACCTTAAACAAGCTATCTAAATTGCCCACATCTATACTATCGAAAGTTGCCAGTATCCGATAAAATTCTGATGCCAAAAATAAAGGCGTTGATGATATATCTGTTGCCTCTAGTTCATCTTGTTCAGTTAATGTGTAGATAATGTCTGAATCTGAGTTATAAGTAAATAGTTTAATTTCTTTAGCAACTTGTGACAAATAGTATTTATTGTTGATCAACTGTTTTCTGACCTTTTCTTCATCGTAATCGGCTTGACTCTTGAGCTCAATATTAACTACACGATGCATTTGATCAAAGGCTAATAAATCGAACTCTTTACTAATTTTTGGCATACTGTACCCAATATAAAAAACTTTAAGGGTACCTGCTCATCAATAAAATGGCGCACTAATCGCTCAATCCCTTGTAGTTCTCTTTCACGAATAGATAGCACACCTAAATCATTTAGATAGTGTTTGATACTTTCAGATTCTATATTTGAAGCAATTTTTCTTAAATTAGCTGGTTTCAACATCGTACTCACTATTTCCTTAAATGTCGCCGAATTGTATCGTGTCTTTTTTATTATAGTACCAATAAAATATTCTAATTAAAAGTTGAAAAAAAGCAGAAACGAATGACGTTTCTGCTTTTTGGTTACTGATTATAATTTTTCTTGCGCTGTAAAATAATCACGACAATCAAAATAATGATTATGATTAACAATGCAGCACCTATCAAAATGTACAGCCAATTACTATTATTAGTATTTGCTTTTACATCAACATCTGATTTGTTTAAGTCTCGTGCTTGTTTTGATTTAATCGTGAAATCTTTAGTGAATGTCCACTTTTTGACTTGCTTATTAGCTGTAGCTGTAACTTTCATTTTCAGCGTATAGTCACCAGCCTTCATTGAAGTGCCATTTAATGAAATAGGATAAGTCAAATGACTATTTGGTGCAATTTGCATATCACTTTTAATCGATGTATATACTGGTTTTTTACCATTTTTAGAATAAATTTTAGCATCAACTGATACTTTAGACATCAAGACTGATTGATCATTTTGAAGTTCGGCAGTAATCACATTGCGATAGTTAATTTGATCAGGCTTAACTTTAATTAAATTCAAATTTGGTTGAACAACTGTATCTTTTTCCTGTATCAACATTGCAACCGCATATTGATATTCATTCGTTATACTAGTTCCGCTTGATTTTGATTGCGTAACCTCACTCGATTTTTGCTGGAACGTAAGACCACCAAGTAAGATACCATCAAAAGAATTATCTGGCATAGAGATATGAAAAGTAACATCTTTTGAAGAACTTGCTGGGACAACAGCGCTGTCTGGCCCTTTAACCAACTTCGACAAATCATATTTCAAAGAATCATCTTTTTTTATATTACTTTCACTATAGGCAATGACCCCATTTGAACTAGTCTTTGCCGTATTTATACCAATTTCAACAGTAATATCTTTTTTGGTATTATTTTTTAATGTTACAGTTACATCTTGCTCTTGCTTAGGTGCCATTTTCAGATTGAAATAAGTTTTTTCTTTATCAATCTGATTGGTTGGAATAACAGCATTGACAGAAAAATTCATTTCAGATGCTGAAACACCTGTAACAAATAAACTAAAAGAAATAATGGTCATGACCATTGAAACGATTAAATAATGACTTTTATTGCGCATTCTAACCACTTCCCGAATTAATTGCTAGCCTATTCAGCTGGAGCATCTAATAATGTCCAGTTCAATGTAGTCGTGTACGTACTTGCTTCTTTTTCAGATGAACCCGGTACCTCCAGCTTAACACTTTCAGCGGCAGTATCGGTATTTCCCATAGTATACAATGACGTACCACGACCTTGTCCAGTAGGGGCTGTCATGACTGAAACAGCAGCTTGTCCAGGTTCAATAACGGGAGAATATGCCTTCATATCATTGCTTACAAGTTCTCCCGCAATATATGATCCATTGCCAAGAGTGATTTTTGTTCCTTTTAAAGCGCTTCCGTTGCTAGTTGCCTTGAATTCCTCAGGTTGTGACACTTGTAACGTCCATCCCTTAGCAGCCCCAGAACGTGTATCAGTTACCTGCACATAGTTAGGACCAATTTTTTGGTTATTATTGCTATCCTTATACTCCTGTGCTTTAGCACTATATACCTCTGTTTTAGTTGACATTTTTTTCGTTTGAAAATCAAAGGATGAAGCATAATCAATTGTCAATGCACTATTTGTTATTGTGCGTGAATCGCTCCAGTCTGTTCCATCAGGATTAAGTGGTGTCACAGCATTTTTTGTATCATCAGTAACTGGTGATGTTGGATTTAACGATGTTTTACGATCCGTATCTTCTGTAAACGTTACTGTTGCTTGTGAATCCATACTGTCAGCTGTGTCCGCTGCATGTACCACAGCAAGTGGCGCTGTTGCTAATCCCAAACTTGCCAATCCTGCTAAACATAAAATTTTCTTGTTAATCATAATTCTTCCCTTTTTTCTGTTCTCTTATTCTCTGAAATAATTATCATCGCAACGATGATAACACTGCATAATATGTATGATAACGACTGTCTATGTGTTACACCTACACTTGGTAGTCGTGTGGTGACCGGTGTCACCTCCTTTCGTGTTGAGACATAACCAAACTGACGGTCATATTTACCACTGGCAACTGGCGCATTTACTAACATACCTTGATTTGATTGCATCTTGTTTGTTGACTATTGCTCAACAGGTATATATTCTGGCATTTGAAAGCTTATTTGCGCGTGAGATTTAATTTCAGAGCCCAACACAGTTGAAGCAGTAATAGACAAAGCACTAACAAACGTACAGGCTGATAAGATCCACACTGGAACTCTTTTTTGTTTCATGTGTACTTCCTTTATCATGGGCTATCAGCTAATTCCCACTTTAAAGTTGCGGTATAATCACCAGCCTCTGTCACTGAATTTAATTTAGATATTTGAATATCGTAAAAAATATATTGTTTATTTTCCCTGTTATGATTCCAAGAAGCTATTAAATCACCCGTGCCATCATCGTTATAAGTAATGCTTGCTGGTGTCGTTGAAATGTCTTGCGAGGACGTTTCTAAAGTACCCGAGCTGTAATCACTTTTAACTAACTGCCAAGTAACACCAGTATCTTTACCATTGGCATACTTAAAATTTTGAGCCAAAGACACATTAATCTTAATTTCTTGTCCTTTTTCACCACTAACTTTAAAGTCACCATCCCAACTACCAATTAAGCTTGTTGCACTGTTTAATTTATGAGAGCCAAAATTGACATTTGGAGCAGATATTAGCTTAGGAGTTGAAGTTGATGAATCCGATGGCACTGTGGCATCAGGGTAATGAGAATCAGATTGCTGAAATGACTTATTATTATTGTTAACAGTTTGGGCAACAATATTACCATTAAAAGCGCTTGAATTCACTGTCACACTTGCTCTCGGTGCTAGTATTGCATTAGTTGCGCCATTTGTGACATTCCATTGTATATCACCGCTAAAATCTGTTTGTGATTTGACATTGAAAAAATTAAAAAGTATGTTTGTTTTTGTTGTATCATTCTGTAAAGAAATCCAACCTGTTGAGAAAGAATTTATTCCTGTTGTATCAATCGTGATTACTATTTTTGCATTATCTGTATTGCCTGCAACGTCTAACTTTGCATTTTCATGTATATCTGAAAAATTGACTGTCACATATTTTACATTGTTCTGTGACTTGGCATTGCTTACATCTATTGTCCCAGCATCATAACTATAACTAATTGGAACAGCCGTCGACGCATTAGCTATTCTTTTGGAATTATTTGATAAGCGTTCAAATTCTGAATCAAAGTCAATATATTTTTTACCATCTACATCTTGTTTAAAGTTTGATGGTGCAGTACTTAAACTGAAATTACCAATCCCTGGTCTACCCCACAAAATATTTTTAGTATATTTGAGATATTCCCCTAGAATTAAAGTGTTTGACTTAAATGACAAACCGTCATGATTGGATGTTAAGGCATTTTTTATATAAGAAATGCCTGTTGTACCAACATTTAGCCATCCCTGAATATTTAAATTTTCAGACGCAAAATTTCCATTTAAATCGCTCGTACTATTTAAATTACGTGTAAAAATATTGAACTGTCCAGCAATTCCTAAAATCTTACTATTATCCACTCCTGGAAAATCATCTTTCCAACTACCAGCAGCTGGTAAAGTAGTGGTGTTCGTATCATCTGACAGTTTTTGAAATTGATATGTACTTGGTTTTTTTTTGTATTGATATGTTTTTGATGTAGATGTGTGCTGAGGTGAAAAGTTAATATAACATAAACTACTAGCAACTAGGATTAGTGTCCCTGATAACAGTAACAGTACTTTTTTTAACATAAATTCCTCCTTTCTAACACACAAACGTTTATCATTATATCAGTAATAATTTTGAAAGCATATGACAAAAATATGTCTTTTTTAACAAGTATTTAGATTCACAATGAGGTTTACAAATATCCATATCCCAAATAATTATTGTCGTTGCAGTGCTTATTTAGAACAGTTTTTGTCAATAGCTTTAATATGGGTAATTATTTAAGGCTTAAATTAGAACAGATAATAATTTTAATTCAACGAATTTCAAGTCGTTTCACTTGACTTATCTTAGAATAAATGATATAAATATTAATTTCACAAACAAAAAACCTTACTCCATATAAGATAAGGCTTCTTTCCAAACTATATTTTTATCGCATCAGCATGAATTTAACTACTACTACTTTATCCCTGCCAAAAACTCCCCCAGCGCCTCGCGCCAAGTACTAATCTCAAATCCTGTCGCCTTAGCCTTCTCCAAACTCATCACTGAATGCTTTGGTCGGTAAGCTTTTTGTGGGAATTCTGCGCTAGTCACTGGGGCAACCTCAACGTCTGTATCTTTCAAAATTTCCCGAGCAAAGTCAAACCATGTGGCAATGTCGTCATTAGACAAATGGTAGATACCGTAAGCCGCCTTAACCTCTACCAAATGAAGCATAAACTCAGCCAAAGTACGTGTCCAAGTTGGCCGTCCCAGTTGATCGTTCACAACTGTCAACTTGGGGTGAGTGGCTGCCAAGCGTTGCATGGTGTAAACGAAGTTATTACCAAACTCGCCAAATACCCAACTTGTGCGAACAATGTAGGCATCGGCGCCACTTTCCGTAACAGCCAATTCACCGGCTAGTTTAGCTCGTCCGTAGGAATTTTGAGGGTTGACCGCATCTGATTCGAGGTATTCGCCCTCGTTGGTGCCATCAAAAACATAATCTGTTGAAACGGCTACCAGTTTCGCCTCGTATAACTTAGCAGCATCGGCAACATTTTTTGTTCCATCAACGTTAACCTGCCAGTTTAACTCGCGCCCGTCATCTTCAGCTAGATCAACTTTGGTATAAGCCGCCGCATGAAAAACAACATCCGGTTGCTCTTGTTCAAACGCTGATAACACAGCCGCGCTGTTCGTAATATCGAGCTGTTTTGAATCAAAAGCGACAAAATCTAGTCCACGTTCGCGCAATAACTTTTGTAATTCTTGCCCTAGTTGACCATTAGCACCTGTAATTAAAAACTTCATTCCAATTCTCCCTCATAGACAAAAAACTCACATGGCGTGAGTTTTAACTTTATTGATTATTCTGTGCGTACTTGGCTTCAACTTCATCTTTTTCAGCTTGCCACCAAGATTGGTTGTCTTTGTACCACTGAATGGTATCAGCTAGGCCAGTTTCAAAATCAGTGTACTTTGGTGTCCAACCCAACTCTTCGCGAATTTTTGTGGCATCAATTGCATAACGTAAATCGTGGCCTGAACGATCTTGAACAAAGTCGAAGTCATCTTCAACTTTACCCATATCTTTCAAAATAGCGCGTAATACTGTGATGTTGTCTTTTTCACCATCAGAACCAACCAAGTAAGTTTCGCCAATTTTTCCCTTAGTCAAAATTGCCCAAACTGCGGTCGCATGGTCGTACGTATGAATCCAGTCACGGACGTTTTTACCATTACCATACAACTTTGGCTTAATTCCGCTGATAATATTCGTCACCTGACGGGGGATGAACTTTTCAATGTGTTGGTATGGACCGTAGTTGTTTGATGTGTTTGAGATAGTAGCTTGCAAGCCAAACGAACGCACCCAAGCACGAACTAACAAATCAGAACTAGCCTTTGTTGATGAATAAGGGCTTGAAGGACGGTATTGTGATTCTGGTGTGAACTTTTCACCGGCACCTTCACCATGCCCTGGCAAATCTTCACGCAATGGCAAGTCGCCATAAACTTCGTCAGTTGATACATGGTGAAAACGCTTGTTATACTTGCGTGCTGCTTCAATTAAGGTATATGTGCCAATAATGTTCGTCTGCACAAATGGGGATGGGTCTTTTAATGAATTATCGTTATGACTCTCAGCGGCATAGTGGATCACGGCATCTGTTTCAGAGACCAATTGATCAACCAGTGGCGCATCAGCAATGTCACCAACCACTAATTTCACGCGGTCTTCAGGCAAACCTGCTAAGTTTTCCTTGTTACCAGCATAAGTTAATTTATCTAAAACTGTCACAAAAACATCAGGATGTTCTTCGACAATGTAACGGACAAAGTTCGCCCCGATGAAGCCGGCACCACCCGTTACTAAAATATTCTTATATTCAGTCATGAATGTTCTCCTATTACAATTGCTCTTTTGTTAGTGGCACGACATCTTTTAGCAAAGGATGGTTTTTGTCTGCTTCACTTACTTCAGCATTTTCAACATCATGCCATTCAATACCCAAAGCAGGATCTGCATAATTTACAAAGGCATACTTTGGCTTTAAATCTAGTGCCCAGTAGTCATTGACTAAGTATGAGTATGATACCGTTTCACTCAATACTTGGAATCCATTAGCAACACCACGTGGTACATAAATGCCCTTACTAGCATCAATAACCATTTGGTAGACATGTCCAAATGAATCACCTTCGCGTAAGTCAACCCAAGAGCCCAACACACGACCGTTATCAGCCACTGAAATGTACTTATCCCATGGTTCAGCATGCAGGCCACGTAGTACACCCTTTCGTGATAAGGACACGTTGTTTTGTAACTTATCCTCTTTAAAGAAAGACTCTGGAAAACCAAGCGGTAACATCTTTTCTTTTTGGAAGTTTTCCTTAAACCAACCTCGATTATCACCGTGAACAGGAATATCGAAAGCAATCATCCCCGGAATAGCTGCAATTGGTTGTGCTGCCAATTTTTTCTCAAAAAATTCTTCAGTCATCTAAACACCTTATTCCCCTTCTTCATCAACAATTCTAAGCAAATATTGACCGTAATCATTCTTTTTCAGTGGTTGTGCCAACTTTTCTAATTGCGCAATATCAATATATCCCATACGGTAAGCAATTTCTTCTAATGAAGCAACTTTTAAGTTTTGTTGTTTTTGAATCGTTGCAATGAAGGAAGAAGCTTCGAGAAGTGAATCGTGTGTCCCAGTGTCAAGCCAAGCATAGCCACGTCCCATGACTTGAACATCCAAATCGCCACGCTCTAAGTAAGCTTGGTTAATATCAGAAATTTCAATTTCACCACGCTCTGATGGTTTAACGTTAGCCGCGATTTCCACGACATCATTGTCATAGAAATAAAGACCGGTTACGGCGTAATTGGACTTTGGCTGCTCTGGTTTTTCAACAATGGACAAAGCCTTGCCATCTTTATCGAATTCAACCACACCAAAACGTTCCGGATCCTTAACTTGATAACCGAACACTGTGGCACCAGATGTTTTCAGAGCAGCTTCTTGTAACTTCTCTGATAACCCTGCACCATAGAAAACATTGTCACCTAGCACCAGAGCCACAGCGTCATCACCAATAAAGTCAGCGCCAACAATGAATGCATCGGCCAAACCGCGAGGCTCTTCTTGAATCGCATATTCGATATTTAGACCAATTTCATGACCATTACCAAATAGTTCTTCAAAGCGTCCAACGTATTCGGGCGTTGAAATTAGCAAAATATCCTTAATACCTGCTAACATCAAAACAGACAATGGATAATAAATCATTGGTTTGTCATAAATTGGTACCAACTGCTTACTTGTTGCCTTGGTGATTGGATAAAGTCTCGTGCCGGAACCTCCGGCTAGGATAATGCCTTTCATTTTTCTCTCCTTATATATGCTAACGCATTTTACATCAAAGAATGGTGTCCATTAACTTAGTTCGAACCAAGCGTCTTTTCTTTCTTCAGAAAGTCAACTGGAATTGCACATATTCGTCCATGGATTGACAGATTTTTCACTGTCTCACCATTAATGCATTGTATATTCTGCGCCAATGATTTCTCGCCTGAAAACAATTCTGTCTCTAAGTTCGATAATTCCTCATCGTTCATACCATACTTAATTCCTAGAACCATCCATTGTGATTCTTGGCGAACTTCACTAATACTTTGTGAATCCATGCGCTCATTGATAATTTTTCTCAAACCAGCAATTAGCGTCTCTTTCTCTTGTTCATTTTTCTGAAGCTTAATAATTTCTATCACAGTTGTATATGAGCTATTAAATAGTCGACCAATATACATTGCCTTGAGCTTAGATTGCTGTGCCAAAGACCAATTAGGAGACGCCTCAATAATATTGAATACCTCTGATAAGATGTTGAGGTATTTCCAAGGTTCATTGTAGGTATAACTTGAACTCTTGCCTAGATTACCAAAGTCTTCTCGTTGGTTCCAATAATAGTAATCTTTATCAGCCAAGATAGAAATCTTTCTCGAAACAGAGTAGGCCTTCATATTGAAAACCTGATCCTCTTCGACTGGAATGTAACTACTGTCAGGGAATCTAACATCATGTTGATTTAACATTGCCCGTCGATACATCTTATGGGGTGCTAACGTACTTAGAATATGATCAGTTATGATGCTCGCATCTTTAATGTTCATGCCGTTTTTAAAGGGAACCTGTGTGCCGTTGTACATTTTGCCTTCGGCGTATTTGCCAATAATGACATCAGAATCATCGCCAGCAAATTCAACAAAAGTCAACAAGGTGTCGTCCGCCAAATTGTCATCTTGATCCATAAGCATGATGAATGTCCCACGTGCTTTTGCTATCCCATGATTTCTTGGAATGCTTGGATAACCATGATTCTGCTCTTCGACAACTATTCGCAAATGCTTAATTTTAGACTCATATTCCTGAATAATATCTAATGGCTTGGTACTCTTATCATCAACAATAATTACCTCAAAATCATCTTGGTTCATTGTCTGTCTGACCAGAGAATCGAGCGCTTTTCTGATATAATTTCCAGCATTGTAGTGTGCTATAACAACTGATACTTTAAATTCATCTTGATTCATTCTCAGTCTCTCCCAAGCCATCAAGCTTTCAATAATAAATTAGCTATCATCTTAACAACAATCAAAATATTCGATAAGTATCAAATGCTTATTATCTATAATTGCTTTTTTACATTAGCAGTCCGATTAAAAAGTTAAGACAATCTGCAAATTACATAAATGTTTACACTATTAAGTATACTAATTTTCTAATTTTTAGCCAATATTTATGACTTAAAGCGTTGTAGTAGAGCAACGATACTAAAAACCTCTAAATCTTTTGGATAAAAAATCTTATTCAAAATCATAAACATAACGAAAGCCGCTAGCTCTGCTAGAATTGCAATTAGAACACCATTTACAAATTTTTGACCTGAAAAATTTTCCACAGTATACACCGTTACAAAAATAACTATCGCGCTACCAATTATATAAGATATATACAGACATAAAAAACGCCGCACTTTTGTTTTTAAACCATAGCGAAGAACAATCCATGATTCCCAAAAGACATTAACAAGTAAATTACTGGTAATGGTTCCAATTAAAACACCAGAAATACCCAAATCAGTATATTTAACCAAAGTCCAAGACACAACTAGATTAACTAATGATTCAAATATTGGTTTCCATCGTGCATACCAATAAAGCCCATAAGCATTCGTATAATTAATAACACTTTGCCTTAAACTCTGAAAAACAAAATTCAGAGAAATAATCAAAAGTGGCAGGAATGAATACACCATTTTACTACCTAACCATAGTGTCACAAAAGTTGATGAAAAAGCACTAAATCCAACCGCTACTAGAATAGACAATAAACTACTGATATAAAAGTATTTATAAAAGACCTCCTCTTTCTTCTTTTGACTCTCTTTAGAAGCCCCCAAATTGCCAATAGAAGAAGTGACAGCAGATATTAATTGCCCCATAACTTGGGTCAAACCAGTAATAATCATTGTGTAGTTAGCATACATGGCAACAGATGTTAGACCAATATAGTACGAAAGTAATAAGTTATCAGTACCATTCACAATGATTCCGCCCATTTTTGCTGAGAGCATCCCACTTATGTTTTTCTTCATGTATTTAATAACGTTATTGCTAACTTTTTCATAGCGATATTCATGTAAATAAGGATATAGCTTGTCAACTACACGAGATACGTGATAATTTGACATGAACATTATTACTGCTTGAATAAAAAGAAAAAGATAGAAGTTCTTAAACATGTATAATGTAACAATTTGTAATAGTTGACCAGCAATATTATATCCAACTGTATTTAAGGTGTTGATGTACCCTTTTTGATCTGCCAATAAAAGTGTTCTTTTATATGTCAGTAAATACGAAAGAACTGTATTCGATAATGCTAATAAAAATGCTATACTCACATTAATATCAAGATGACCTACACCACCATTTATAAGGTGAGGAACAAACGGCGTTAAAACTAATCCTCCTAGAAATACAAATAACGCAATATAGCGATACCATTTTTTAAATAGATTCATGATAGCCGCAATTTGTCTCTTGTCATCATTTACAAGAGGGTCAAATAAGGAAAATGTAATTGCAGCACCTAATCCTAACTCTGCGAAATTCAAATATCCTAATAGATTTAGAAACAAACCATTCAGTCCCAGAAATTCGGCTCCCAAAACATTGATAAAAATGGATCGAGAAATAAATTGCATAACCAATTGTACTAGTTGCGCTGTACTGGCAACTAGAGAGTTAATCGTAGCTGCCTTTGTTCTACTAAGATTATTCATTAGATGGGACCTCATGAAATATTCGCTTTAAAACATTAAACGATTCATCAAATGTCAATGTTGAAACAACTTGAACACCGTTTTTAGCAATAAAGGTTCGTCTTTCGCTGTTTATCAGCAACTCGATAACTGCATCCTTCATAGATTCAATATCTCCAACATCAGTCATAAGAGCCGAATAACCATCTATGCCAAAATCATTCACACCGTAATTTTTAGTAGAAACCAAGGCTGCACCACAAGCCATAGCTTCAGTTGCTGTTAGTCCCCATCCCTCTATGTGGCTCGGAAACAAAAAAACAGAAGACCTGTTATATATATTTCTTAATTGGGTTTCATTCGCATTTTTTGTATAATGAAAATACGGAGGCAAATTATCTGGCTGAGCTGCTGTTCCAAACATTTCTACAACTAATTCCGGAATAACATTTTTCACTTTTTCTAAGACATTAATCCCATCTCTACTGCCTTTCGCAGGATTATCATGGTATAGCATACTCACAATTGGGCCTCTGCTATCAATAGCATTTGTCACATAGAAAATATCATTATCAACAAAGTTTTTAACTAGGCTAACATGATGTGATGTATCTAGTTCAATAAGATCACGTAACCAAGTAGCTATCACTATTTTTTTCAATTTTTTGAAATCCCAAGTTTCTCGAACCAAATTTTCTGGCCCAAAAACTTTTTCATCATGTTGAATAAAATAAAAACTCTCTCCTTTTTTTTTCGATAAATGGTTGACGGTAAATGCCGTTTCCCACCCTGTAGCGACAATGATATCACTTTCTGGGAAGAAAATATTATACGGTAATGAAAATTTCAATTGAATATTGTTATTTAATTTGTACCAAGTAACTTCTTTTTGCGATGTATACATTTTGCCTAAACATAAAAAAAGGACTATTTTAAGCTTTCTTAACAGCCCTCTCAATTTTCCATACTGAAATGGTGTCTTATCATAGAGCATAAACGTGATGAATACATCATTTCCTTCTTCAGAAAGCTTATTTGCATATTCATATACAATCTTATAGCCACCAATTGGTTTGTTGAAATTATTAGGCAACACAAAATTTATTTTCATTATCAAGATTTTCCTTCAAAACATTTTATATAAATTGATTTTCATGGCTCCAATTTATTATGATTGTGGCATTTAAATTGCGATGTGTGTTCTGTTTGTACTACTATTTTATTTACAGTTTTCTGACAAAACGAAAATCTGCTAACAAATCTTTAATTCTTGTATAATTATACACTCCACTCAAAAAAGTTAAAAAAGATCCTGAGCTTACAACAGCGTGTCGCTGTAAATATTCTTGCTTTCGTTTAGCGAGAAAACGTATAGCTCTTTGTTCGGCATTTATTTGATTATTTGAAATACTATTTAAGCAAAATTTCGAAAAATTATATTCATCCCAAAAATACTTTGTCAATATTTTTTTCTTTTCTGTTCTAATTTTCTTGCTCTCTTTAGATATTGCACTGTCATCATGCATTACCCATTTTCCCGTAACTTTTGACAAATGATAAAGGGATCCGTCAATTAAGCCAACTTGCCATATTATAGCATCATAGGACTTACCAATACTTTGATATTGTGCTTCTTGATAATAAGGGAGTATTCTCTTATCAATCGCGAATGTCCATCCCGGACGTTTAATTGTAAAGTTCTCTTTTGAAAATTTAACCTTGCTAACCTCAGAATTAATATAATGTTCTAACTCTAAACTTCCAAAATTAACTACATTTCCTTGAGACGAATCTATATCATAATCAGAAGACAGTACCTTAATTTTGGAGTTACTTTCAAAATATCCTGCCATGTCACCAATTTTATGAGAATACCAGATATCATCTTGATCAGCAAAAAAAATAATGTCACATTTTGCTGTTGATAATAATAATTGAAAATTTTTACGCCATCCAACATTGGCATTGTTTGTATATATTGTCCAGTTATTTATATTATTTTTAAAAATAAAATTCTTTATTATGTTAACTGTATTATCAGTTGAGTGATCGTCTCTAAAAATTACTTCATTCGGCTTTTTCTTTTGTTCAAAAAGAGAAATTAAAAACCGTTCTATATACTTTTCACCATTATATGTGGGTACAATTAGACTTACTGTTTTCATAAATAATTACTTTCTATTAGGCTTGAACTTCATTAAAATAAACAATATATTAAAACATTTCAACTTAGTCAACATGTAAATAACCGTATAGCTTTTCTTACTGAACTTCGGAATGTATAAAGATTTTAGTAAACTTGTGTATAGATTTTTTTGTGTGGTAACTTCATAAAATTTTTTACGACTTTCAACATAAGTAAAACTATGAGTTGAACTAAAAACATATAAGTGCATAGTTTCAACCAAACTCTTTGCTAAAAAATATTTAAGTAAAAATTGCTTATTTTTTACCGAGTTAGGAATTAATACATTCAGTTTATTAAGAACGATTATATTCTGCTCATTTATACAGCTAATAAAATTTCGAACGGTAGAAAGAGGATTAATATAATAATAATAATAAATGCCAGTAGTCATTCCTATAGTAGGATTACATCTTAAAATTGATAGATTAAATATTAGGTCTTCTTTAAAAGTGAGCTCTTCATCAAAATATATCTCATTTTGCTTTAAAAATTGGGCACTGATTAATTTTGCCCATGGCGCGTTAAGATTAAATTTTGTATTTTGAGACACAAATGTTCCCCCTAGAATTAAACCATAGCGATCAGTCAGAGGAAAATCCGCAAATCCAACTGATGAGGAATCATGCTTTGCTTCTAAAAATTTTTCACTGCTTGAAGTAAACCCAAATAATAGATAATCAAATTTTTTCCAAGAATCACTTTTATTCAATTGCTCAAAAATGCTGGGTGAAATCATGTCATCAAAGTCACAGAACAATATCCACTTATTTGACACCTCTGTCAGACTATAAATATAATTAAGTCCTGTATTTCTTGCCGCTGAAACTCCATCAGCCTTTGATTTTAAAAAGATCAATCTGTCCTCATTATACAAATTTTTTTTTAATTTCTTTGTAGTCCCATCGCTAGAGTGATCATCAATAATAACGAAATAAACATTGCTATGATTCTCTATAACTTCTCTCACGAACAAAATAAACTGTTCGACAAGTTGGTAGCTGTTCTTGTGAGGAACTATTATGTAAACTCTGTCATTCATTAACATTCTTCCCCTTACGTGAATAGTATTCATTAAAATACAAAATTAACCCCAAAGCAAAACCGTTATTTAACAAAGAATAATTACCAATAGCACCTAGCATTATGATTATGTATCCATAGTATGCACCATGAAGTCTACGTTTTTGCTGTTTATACATTACATATAAAATAACTAAATATATTGGTATGACACCTATACCTAGTCTTGCTATATCTCCTAAAATACCTATATCCTGAGTGTAATAGTACCCAGTCGGACCATGAACAATGCTCCACCAAACGGAATCAGATGATTCAACTGAAAAATTACCTAATCCAAAGAAAATACTTTTTTTAATCTCCGTTGCGTAATAAGTTATTTCACCGATTCTAGCGAAATAACTTCCATCATTCAGATAAGTTCCATCCTGTATAGGTTTATAAAGCTGGGAAGCAACCATTTTAAGGAAATACATCAAACCACCAATGATTGGAATCACACTTACCAAAGAAAAAACTGAAATTTTTCCTTTTGAAATTTCAGCACCTAGATTTAACACATAATCAACTGCTAATGCAATTAGTACAAATATAAGTATACTTCTTGTTTGAGAAATGAACAATAAATAGCACAATCCAATGAAAATAGGAGTAACATACTTCAACTTCAATGATTTTAACAATTTATTGAAGTTATTAAGAATATAAATTGATACCAGTGGGTCAAAAAACTGAACTCTATATCCACCATTGCGATTTGATAATTTGCTCAAATCAAATGATTTTAACAACATTACATTAGAGTAGTTTGCATAAACAATTTGTATGCTTATGCTTACTATAGCAATAAATGATACAATATTGAAAATTTTATCAATCTCAATATCATCTGTATTTTCTACTAATTGGGCAAGAGGTATATATATTAATGATGCTAAAGCTGTTTCTAACCCTGTTAAAATAGTTCTATCATTAACGTTTTTGTAAAACAGTAGGTAAACCAAGCTCAATAAATTTAATAAACAAAAAAATAAAATTGGAAGAAAAAAATTAATTCTTGGTTTGTTCAAACCTTTTTTTCTTGTAATAAAAGTTTGAGAGAAAATGAACAGAAGTAAGATTAACACCACTAATGGTCCAGGTGAAAAAATAATTCCTCTTGTTAAACTCGAATTTGGAATCAAAAACAATCCGCCATAGCTGTAGATAAATATCAATGTAACTAAGAAGTTAATAGCAATTCTTTTTAAATTTTTACTTTTCATGTATAGCAACCCTCATCAACTAATAAAAGTTTGAATACCATTGGCTCTTCATTTGTCATTGTCATTAATCAACTCATCTTTAACAAATTCTATTAATTTCTTCTGATTTTCCTCTTCAAATGCGGTGTCTAATTTATTAGTTAATTTATGGATTGGTGATAATTGTATATACTCTTTAATCTCTTTTGTATCCATTTTTTTTGTTTTCATCGCAATTAATAAAGCATGAGGTTGTGTGTTATCATAAACAATCATATCTTGAAATTCACTTAAAAACTCGTCAAATACTACCATCAGCAGATGATGAAATATAAAATAATCTACTGACCTATCATAGATTTCCCAATAATAAAAAAGTAAATCTCTCATACGATTTACTATATCGCTATTGCTTTTAGATACTATTAACCAGTTCGATACAGGTATAGCTTTCCCATCTCTACCCGGTTTCAATGTTTGTGGGACAAAAAAAGATTGATTATAAATTACCTCTGGCAAGTCTCCACTAAACAGCAAAGTTGAATCCACCCACATGCCTCCGTACGTTGCTAGCAATTGTATTCTCACAATATCTGAGAAATGTGTGGGTGAGATTATCTTCTTCTCTATCTTAGTCTTTATAAATTCTGGAAGTTCTATATAGTCGAATAAATTCTTCTCTGTGATTACTTTCACTCTATCTTTTCCAAATCTTTTTTGTAAGACAGCAAGATTGTATTTAACAAGACGTGGAGCATTTTCCATTCCTTGTTGCCACATGAACCAAATTGCATTTTTATTTCGGGCAATTTTTTCCATACTTGTATCTGCAAATTTATATGTAACTTTTGTTCCTTTAAATTTTCTAGAAATGTAACGATAAGTTCTATTTGCAATGGCCAATCTGAATATCTCTAAACTTTTTTTTGATCCACTAAAAAAAGGAAAAATAGATAACGCATAAAACAAGGTTTTTGTGGTGTACATATTCATTAAAAATTGAAAGCCACCTTGCTTTTTAAATTGTTTAAATCTCCACATTTTTCTTCCCTTCTGTACTAAAGCAAAATATTTTTAATATCAACCATAGACACTTACAAACATGAATATTTTCAGTTATATACATCATATCTTCAAATCAAACAACAAATGATTTTCAACATCTATTAGTTATCTGAAGTTAATTTCGTCATTTTTTTAAATCTTTTTTTATACGAGTTGTTGATATTTCGGGTGTTCTATGGAGATAAATCACCTCTGTGTCAGTTTTCTCCGCTATAAAGTCAAACTTTCCTGCCCAATCATCGCCCATGACTAAAGTATCGATGTCATAAGTGGAAACATCCGTAACTTTTTGTTCCCAAGACTCTTCAGGAATTACCAAATCAACATATCTTATAGCTTCTAATAATTGCTTACGCTTTTCAAAACTAAAATAAGTTTTCTTTTGCTTTGAGTTCCAATTAAACTCATCGGTTGACAAAGCCACAACTAAGTAATCACCCATTTCACGAGCACGTTTCAACAAATTAATATGTCCATAATGCAACATGTCAAATGTGCCATAAGTTATGATTCTTTTCATTTTCGTTTCTCCATTATTATTTCAAAATGTTGTTTTTCTTTAATTTGTTCTATGGTTGGCAATTCCATGTAGTTTCCATACATATGTTTCAAGTAACCGTCATAGTTTTCAGGCCCGTATACATCGAAATCCGCAAATCGATATTGCAATCGATTGCCAATAAATGATTTATTAAATATTTCCTTCTCCCTGTAGGCGCCCATAAGTGAACCAACATACAAACTGTCCGCATAATTCTGTCTTCTTAACAACTTATCAATGTGGTTATAAATTTTATTTTTATTTAACCATTTTTCAGTGTTAAAAAATCCCATGATAGATATAAAATTTTTTTCTAAGTGGCCCCTGCTCCGGTGCTGATCTATGTTATTAAAATTAGCTAAGGAAGCTAACATACGGTAAAACAACACTTTGTTGATAAACAATTTTCGTAACAAAATATTGTTTGGCGTACCATCGATTGGGAACAAATCCAGTGAGGCAAAAGTAACCTCTGTATCGTCTCCACGTAATTCTCTTACCTTTACTCTTTTGTCGTAAACCCTCGTTATGTAGTACTTATAAGTAGAGTCTGATTGAAAATTTTTGGCCATATAGTGATCCGTTAACCATTCATCTTTATGATCAATAAATTTTTCATAATCGGGCCTTGGTACACCTATATCCAAATCGTCATCCCATGGAATAAATCCCTTATGCCGAACTGCGCCTAATAAAGATCCGGCGATTAAAAAATAACGAATATCATGTTTATCAAATATATCAACTATGTCTCTTAACATTTCCGTATCAATTTTTTGTAGCTGACTCAAACTCTCCGAAGGGTGAAATTCCATTGTTTAAAAACTGCCTCTCATATAAATTAATTATCTTTTCCCATGTATATTCATTGAAAATAATTTTTTTTGCTTTCTCTTCATTCTCTGTTAATTGTTTAACAGAATATTGATCTGCCATGTTTATGCCATTTGATAATTGCCCATCTTCTTTTGTCCAATAAATAGCTGCATCATGGGCAACATCTCGATTAAAACCAACATCAACAAGCAAGTTCAGCTGTGTACTCGACAATGATTCCAAAAGGCTAGGGTTTGTTCCGCCGACCTCGTGTCCATGAATATAAGCAAATGCATTTTCTCGAATGTAGCGAAGTAATGGTTGGTCATACACCGTACCGACAAACTTGATACGCTTATCTTGATTAAAGGAAGTTGTTTGTAGTAACTTCTGATAGAACTTATTTTTTTCAACGTTAGTAACAATCACCAAATCTTTTTGAGAATCAGACTTCATAAATTCACGAATCATTGTTTCATAATTATTCTCTGGTACAAAACGACCAACAATTAAGTAATAATTATTTTCCTGTATGTTTTTTTATGAAACCAGTTTTCAACAGTGGCATCATTTTTGCTCAACGACGAAGGCGTAGTATCAGTCCCATAAGCTATGAAAGTTGTGGCAGGTTTGAATGCACCATACTCATCTTGAATATATTCTTCTATTTTACGATTATCACACACCACTAAATCAGCATGTTTAACCATGCCTTTTTCAGATACTTTCCAATATTTTCTAACTGGTAATGGCCATTTGGCGCGCTTCCACTCGTGCCCGTCTGGATTAATTAAATATGTACCGCCAAGCGCGTGAATTTGCTTGACATACTTCCCCATGAAAGGTCCAATGCGTGCAGCTAAAATATAAAATATTGGAGCCTCCGCCTCAATATCTTTAGCATTTTTAATTGCCCACTGGAGTGCTTTTATATCGTATGCTATCGCTTGTGCTGGACCAATGTTAGGAACATCAATTGAAAAAATCTCCGCACCATTGTATTCAAAGACATCGTTTTCTTGACTTAGTTCGGTATTATCTCGGCGAGAAGCTACATGATATTTAATGTCAGGTGATTTTTGACCCGCAGTTAATTTCTCAACAAACGTTTCATAGCCACCGTATCTAGCCGGTATGCCTTTAGAACCAATAATATATATATGCTGCATTTTAATAAGCTCCATTCTTTTCGCTTGGGAATATCAATAGAACTGTTTTACACAAAATCACAATATCTCCCCAAAGACTTCGATTGGCAATATACTTTAAATCCAAGTCAATCATCGTATCAAAATCGACATTGCTTCGACCATTGACCTGCCATAACCCAGTAATACCTGGCTTAACATTAAGCCTAAGCATTGCCCGTTTGGGATAATTTTCAACTTCTTCCCGAAGTGCTGGACGTGGGCCGACCAAAGACATATCCCCTTTTAATACGTTCCAAAATTGAGGTAATTCATCCAACGAATGTCTACGAATGAATTTCCCTATCTTGGTTACTCGTGGATCTTCCTTCATCTTAAACATGCCATCCACGTCACTTTGTTCTAGCAAGTTCTGACGGATTTCCTCCGCATTAGTGATCATTGAACGGATTTTCCACATCATGAATGGTTTACCACATTTGCCAATTCGTTCTTGCTTAAAAAAAATGGGGCCACCATCCTTTTTAACTTGAATGGCAATCAAAATAACAGGAACTACTGAAACAAGTAAACCCAGCAATGAACCAATGATATCCAATATTCGAATTAGTATATTTTGAACTCTCAATCTATTCTCTCCTCCACCCTATAACTACCTTAAGTTACTTAGTCTTGGTTTCCCCATAACCATAGCCGTAGCCGTAGCCATAGCCATAACCGTAACCAGCACTGCCCTTCTTTTTACGACTCTGATCGTTATAAATAAATCCAAGTACTGGTGCTTCAGCAATTTTTAAAATTTCGTGCGTTCGTTGTAACGCACCTTTAGTCGTTTTACCACCATTAACAACAATGGCCACACCATCCATTTTTGACATCAACACTTGTGCATCTGTAACCATCAAGAATGGCGGTACATCAAAGATAATCATATCGTAGTGTGTTTGCAACTGGGTAATTAAGTTCGTCATACGACCTGATCCCAGGAGCTCCGCTGGGTTAGGTGGTATGGGTCCTGACGGCATGACATTAAGGTTATCCATGGCTGTGCGATGAATGATTGATCCAACCTCTTTTTCAGAATCACCAAGATAATTTGTTAATCCACTGGCATTTTTATTCAATCCAAATGTTACAGCCACCGTAGGACGGCGCAAGTCGGCATCGACTAGCAAAACGTTTTTACCTTGTTGCGCGTAGGCAACAGCTAGGTTAGCGGTCACTGTTGACTTACCTTCCGAAGGTAATGCTGAAGAAATCAATAGCGTTTTGATTTCACCTTTTGCCACTGAGGCGAATTCAATATTTGTACGTAAGGTACGGAATTGTTCTGACACAGGATTTTTTGGTTCTGCTGCGGTAATTAAACGAGCGCCTTTGGTCATTGTCTCAACGGACAGACCATCTTTACCAACAGCTCGTCCTTTATTAAAAAAACTCATTCTGCTCTCCTAATCTCTTTAATCGCGATCCAAACGGCTCAAACGTGACCGTGGTGTTTTACTATTCTCTGGTTTAGCAATCTCTACCTTTGGTGACATACTGAAGTGCTTAATTGGCTTAACATGACCAATAATACCAAGGTTCGTCATGCCAAATGCTTCTGAAATCTCGTCTGGTGATTTAATGGTGGTATCAGATAATTCCTTAACAAGCATATACAAGAATGTTAATCCACCAAGTACTACAAAACCAGCCAAAGTAAATAGCTTAACATTTGGTGCAACCGGTTGTTTATTGGCTTTCGCTGCATCGACAATCGAGACGTTATTAATTTTCATAAAGCCACCAATTTTATCTTTAAACGCATCGGCAACTTCGTTGGCCACATCAGCAGCTAGCTTAGGATTTTTGGCTTTGACATTAATTGAAAAGACTTGCGAATTAGTTTGGTTACTAATAGAAATCATATCTTTCAGCTCTTCAACGGTTAGATTATATTTTGTCTTCGTTGAAGGCTTTGTAATTCTCTTTTTTGCTGGTGTTACTAGACGTTGTGTACCATCAGCAAGCGTTTTGTACTCGGCATCTTGCGCTTCTTGTACAACAATTGGTGCTGGATTTTTTAATTCTTTTGATACAGTTCCTAGAACATTGCTAGAAATAATCAAATTCTTATATGTATTAATCAGTTGCACGTCGGCCTGTTGATCAGACAAGTTAGCAGTTGCGGTACTCGTGTCATCAGCAGATCGGTTAACCAACATACTTGTTGATGCACTATAGGTAGGTGCAATGACAAACTTAGCAATGCCAAACCCAGCAGCTGCACCAATGATTGCCATCACAACAATTGAAAAGAAGTGTTTTCGAATAATCTGCCATAATTGACGTAGTTCAAGAACATTATTCATAGTTCATTAATCTCTCTATTCTCTAAAATTTACTAAAAAACTTACGTTTAACGATTGGTTCTGGGACCAAGTTTGTGACATTATCACCATCAAGTATTGCTTCAGCATTAGTCTCAAACAATTCTTGATAGTCCCGTCCCATTTGTTTCTCTAATTTTGCCATGGCCTCAACCATCTCGTAATCACGATTTGGCAAGTCATGCGCATCAGAAACAAAAACATGAGCCAAGTTATGCTTAATAATTTCTTCGGCAAACTTCTCAACTTTTTTACCAAAGGTACCTACATAGGAACTTGCTGTTACTTGTGCCACCGCACCCGCTTCAATCAAATCAAACAAAATACTTGGTGTAGACATTATTTTAGTATTTCGCTCAGGGTGAGCAATTTCTACAGTAATACCACGTTGCATGATTTGAAAAATCATATCTTTACTATATGTAGGAACATCATCATCTGGAAACTCCAGTAGAAGATAGCGGTTACTTTCATCAGCAAACAAAATATCATCATCATCCAAAGCCTGCAATAAGCCACCATTGATACGTACTTCCTGCGAAGGAAACACTTGGAGTCCAATGTCATTATTATCTAGGTGATTTTGGAATTCTGATGTTAGTCTGATGACATCATCTTTATGGTTCACGTAATGACCATTCATGTGATGAGGCGTCATTAAAGCAGCTTTAATCCCACTATCTACAGCTTCCTTAGCCATACGTATAGAAGCTCGCAGAGACTTGGATCCATCATCTATGTTTGGTAATAAGTGACTATGTAAATCTATCAGCATATTTTTCTCCCATAATAAAAAGGGACTGCTCGCAAAAAGAACAATATCCCCAATCCCCGTTATTAAACTGTAGCATACATACTATTACAGAAAGATGACAATCATAAGTACTTTTTATCATAATCCGGATCTTGGCTTGTCAAAATCTTCGGACCATCTTTTGTAATCGCTAATGTATGTTCGTATTGTGCTGACCATGACCCGTCAGCTGTTCGCACTGTCCAGCCATCGGCTTCTGTATGGTCAGTTTCAACTTTCCAGCCACCTAAGTTAATCATTGGCTCGATGGTAATGACCATTCCCTCACGCAAACGCACGCCGTGACCTGGCTTACCATAGTGCGGTACATTTGGCTCTTCATGCATTGTTGGTCCAACACCGTGACCAATATACTCACGCACATCCCCGTAATGGTGTTCAACTTCAGTGTACTGTTCAATGGCATTTCCAATATCACCAACACGATTCCCCACAATCGCCTGGTCAATACCCAAATACATCGCTTTTTTGGTTACATCCATGAGTTTTTGTACCTCTGGTGTTACCTCGCCAACAGCATAAGACCACGCTGAATCAGATACGGCGCCATTCAAGCCAACCACTGTGTCAACCTTCACCAAATCACCGCTCTTCAGCTTTAGTCCCTTGCGTGGCAAACCATGAGCCACCTCATCATTTACACTGATAGTCGTAGCATACTTGAATCCTTCAAAACCAATCTGCAAAGGCACGCCACCATGGCTTTCGATATACTCCCGAGACTTCGTTTCAATTTCCCATGTATCAATACCTGGTTCAATGAGATCACGCAACATATGGTGCATACCAGCGATGATAGCACCAGATTGCCGCATAGCCTCAATTTCTCTAGGTGATTTTAACTGTATCATTGGTTACTTCTTTCATTTTCAATATCTATTTCATTATACATATATTGTTACAAAATAAAAAGTCCCCGAAAACTACGAAGAGTTTTCAAGGACAATCCTAACATTTACTTAACTTTTATTGTGCCATTTGGGCTGTAATTGCCTTATGAACACGATCAATTTCTGTTTGGCTCATGACTTCTGTTGACCCCAATCCAGAAATACTTTGCGTGGTACCCTTTAACTGATCCTGCTTAACCGTACCGAATGCATCACGATAGCTCAACGCCAAGTTTTTCATAGATTTGGTTGAAACATCAGTTTGTACGTTGTTAGAGACGGTAGTCAAGAATGAATCATTGAACACGGTACCAACTTGGGCTGAATTCTTCAAAATGGCTTTGATGACCAATTGTTGACGCATTTGACGACCATAATCACCATTAGGGTCTTCGTGTCGCATACGTGCAAAGGCTAAGGCTTCTTCACCATCCATATGATACGTTTTACCCGATACGAATGAATACTGGTTCTTAGAGTCAGCTTGCGTGTCATCACCTTCAGTTGTGAATGTGAGTGGTGATGTCACATCAACACCGCCAACTGCGTCGACCATTTTAACTAAACCACCCATGTTAATCAATATATAACCACCATTGATGTCAATATCAAGCAAGTCTTCAACAGCCTGTGTTGCTGAAGCAGCTGAACCATATGCATAGGCAGCATTGATTTTCATTTGTTGTCCGCTAACTGTTACCAATGTATCACGCGGAATTGATGTCATTGTAGTTGTTTTGGTTTTAGGATTGATTGTCATAACAATCATAGTATCCGTACGCCCTTTATACGAACGACCAAGCTCACCTGTATCAGTTCCTAAAAGAAGATATGAAACTGGCTTTTTACTATTCGTAATTTTATCAGCAGACTTTGTCGTTGTTGATGTCTTTTGCATCTTTGTAATTGTGTGATTAACTTTAGTATATGCATAGGCACCTAGACCAAGTCCGACAACAAACAATAGTCCGATAATTGTCAGAATAGTATTGCGCACTCTATGATGCTTTTTAGGACGAATCTGAGATCGTCGTTTCATAATTAAATGCTCCTTTTAGCTTCGTTACATAATCGCTGTTTATTGTATCATAATAGCTTGCCATTTGCTTAAGTTCCGTCACGAAACCAATAAAAAAGCCTGCCTTTACAGACAGACTATGATGATATTGATTTACATTGTACCAAACAAACGATCACCGGCATCGCCAAGTCCTGGCACGATGTAACCATGTTCGTTTAAGCCTTCATCAAGAGAACCCGTATAAAGGTCAACATCTGGATGGGCTTCTTGCACTGCCTTAACGCCTTCCGGTGCTGAAACAAGTGTAATCAACTTAATATGCTTTGCGCCACGCTTCTTCAATGCTGAAATAGCATCTTTTGCTGAGCCACCAGTAGCCAACATTGGATCAACTAACAAGACATCACGTTGGTCAATATCTTCTGGTAACTTGATGAAATACTCAACTGGTTCAAGCGTTTCTTCATCACGATACATACCAATATGCCCAATTTTAGCCGCTGGAATTAGTTGCACGATACCATCAACCATACCTAGTCCGGCACGTAAGATTGGCACAACAGCAAGCTTTTTACCAGCAAGTTGCTTTTTGATCGTCTTAGTAACTGGTGTCTCCACTTCAACGTCTTCCAATTGAAGATCACGACTTGCTTCATACGTCATTAGCATCGCAATTTCATCAACTAATGCACGAAAATCTTTGGTCCCAACATTCTTATTACGAATCATTGTAAGTTTATGTTGGATCAAAGGATGATCCATTACAACAAATTTTCCCATGATATTTTCGAATGCACACAACTTCCCTAATTTTTAGTGAAGCCGTGAACACCTTTCCTTCCAATTCATTTTGCTATATAAAAGTATACCAAAAAAATTGACGTCAAGGCTAATTTTCTCATAATTTAAACTGATACTAAAAACAAATTGATTTTAATCCAGTGCTGTAACGCGCTTGCTATTGGTTAACAAATAACCACTTACACCAAGAACCGTACCAACAACTGCCGGCACAACCCAACCAAATCCAAGGGCCGCAAACGGTACAAAGTGGTGATAACCATTAACTAAGCTTTGGACGTGGCTGGTTGTAGCCAATGGTGAACTAGCTAATGCATCAAGGAACGCAGGTACGGTAACAGAAGCAACCACAAAGCGATAGACTACTGGAGATTTTTTGAAATATTTACTAAAAAGCGATAATAAGATTAAGACTAAGGCAAATGGATAAAGCAACATCAACACAGGTACTGACCAAGCAACAATATTCGTCAATCCAGCATTAGCTGTAACGAATGATCCAAATGCAATAACGCGTAGCCACCATAGGTAACTCACTTTTGGAAATACACGGTGCAAGTCTTGCGAAAATGATACAAACAGCCCCATTGCTGTCGTAAAGACAGCTAGTGTAACGATTACCCCTGTCAATGCTGTCCCAAAGTTGCCCATATAGTGGCTAACAATTTGAGCAAAGGCAGCACCACCATTATCCGAAGCTTTAAACAAACCTAAGCTTGTAGTACCAACCAAAACCAATACCGCATATAATACCGCTTCAACTAGGATGCTTAACAAACCAGCCTTTGCCAATACCTTAGATACTTGTTGCTTTTGAAAGCCTAATCCTCTAACTGCGTACACAACTGATACAGCCAAAGCTAACAGCGCAATACCATCCATCGTATTGTAACCGTCCAGAATTCCTTGGAATGCTGCATTACTTTGATAAGCAGCAGATACTGCTTGATGTGTATCCCCCATTGGCAAAACCAATGACAAAACAAGCACCACCAGTAATAAGCCTAGGAAAAGTGGATTAAGATATTTTCCGACCCATTTCAATAACCCCGATTCCTTGACAGTTAGGAAGTAAGCTAAGCCAAAGAACACAGCGGAAAATACAAACATAACTACGCCTTGGTATCTAAGTGGTACAAAAGGCGCAATACCCATTGAAAAAGCTGTCGCCGCTGTACGCGGTGTCCCAAAAAAATGGGCCAATCGTCAAATGAATAGCTACCAAGAAAACCGTACCAAACCAAGGCGCTACTGGTTTAGCAATATCATAAACGCTTTGACTGTTTGTTAAGCTCACCGCCATCATTGCCAAAAACGGCACGACCGTTCCGGTAATCAAGAATCCAATTGTCGCCGGTAACCAATTACCACCTGATAATTGTCCCAATTGGATTGGAAAAATCAAATTTCCCGCCCCAAAAAACATCCCAAATATGAGTGATGCCACTAAAACTAATTGTTTCCACGTCAATTTTTTCTCAACCATTATTATTCTCCTATATTTCATGTTTTATTTTCTATAGCTAAACAAGCTATACTTTTAATGGCAACATTGTCATTTTCTCCTCTGTTTTATTAAGAAAATAAAAAAAACGAGCTACTATGAATCTAGTAGCTCGTCTCTTGAACAATATCAATCAGCTACCTATCACGTTATGTTGTGATAGGCACTAAAAAATTTCAGCACTTATCACTATCTAATGATAATAATGCTGATAATAATTTGTTCAGTTGTTGCTGATTGATATGTCATGTTATTTTCTCATTTATTTGATAATATTATTAAAACAATTTTTATCTACTTTGTCAACTTTTAATCAAAATAAAAAACGCTATAAGCGTTTTTAGTTTAATGATTAACGTTCAACTGAAACAGTTGTGTCAGTTGTAGCCGCTGTACGTGCTTGAACCAAAACGTTGTCAGATGACAATGCTGCTTTGGCTTGATCAGCTAACTTTGTGAATGTGTCAAAGTCAGAAACAGCGATTTCAGCCAACATCTTGCGGTTCAATTCAACACCTGCCAATGTCAAACCGTGCATCAACTTTGAGTATGACAAACCGTTCATGCGTGCTGCTGCGTTAATACGAGCAATCCACAACTTACGGAAGTTACGCTTTGTGTTCTTACGATCACGGTAAGCGTACAAGTAAGACTTGTAAACTTGTTGCTTAGCAACCTTATAATTAATACGACGTTGTCCACGGTAACCCTTGGCCAACTTAACAAACTTTTTACGACGTGCGCGTGACACTGTACCACCCTTAACTCGCATGGGTATTTCCTCCTAGAAATTAAATAATTAGACGTACCTTGAAATTAGAGCGTGCTCAACATCTTAGCGTATGTCTTTACAGTCGTTGAATCCATCATGCGTGTACCACGCAATTGACGACGTTGCTTCTTTGTCTTACCGTGGAAACGGTGTGAAGTATAAGCTGAAGCTGACTTCAAGCCACCATTGGCTGTCTTCTTAAAGCGCTTTGCTGATGCGCGGTGTGTCTTCATCTTTGGCATGTGACCAATTCTCCTACTTTACGATTTTTGTTTATGCTTACTATAGCAAGCTACTAAACACTAACTTACTTGGCATCGCGTGGTGCCAAGACCAAAAACATTTGGCGGCCGTCCATTTTGGCACGTTGTTCAACCTTGGCGATGTCATTAAGTTCTTCAGCCATGCGGTCTAAGACCTCACGACCAATGTCTTGGTGAGTAATCATACGACCACGGAAACGCAAATTAAGCTTAACCTTATTCCCTTGTGACAGGAACTTAATTGCTGCTTTTTTACGTGTTTCGAAATCGCCAGAATCAATCACTGGTGACATGCGAACTTCTTTAACTTGAACAATTTTTTGGTTTTTACGTTGTTCTTTTTGCTTCTTTTGAGCTTCGAACTTCGCTTTACCCCAATCCATGATCTTGGCAACTGGAACTTCTGCATTAGCTTGCACCAATACCAAGTCCATGTCTGCATCATTCGCTAACTGTTGTGCGTCACGTGTTGACATTTCTTCTTGCTTACCATCGTGGATAAGCAAAACACGTGGGGCGCGGATATTTTCGTTGACTAAATCAACTTGTCGTGGTTGACGTGCTATTGTCAGGCACCTCCAAATTTATTTTGTGAATCAAGAAGAAAAGTGGGCCAAGAACTTAATCTTTACCCACTTCCACACTTGCAGTACTTTCGTACAACTGTATCTGCCAAGCAACATAGTCACTTGGCGAGAAGCGGGTGCTTCTACTTGTTCAACATCTATTAGTTTACTCTGTTTCCTCATTTTTGTCAACTACATTGTGGATAAGGCTAATACCAAAATGACTGATGACCAGAATGGCAAACTGTACGCCAGCAAATAGTGTAACAAACGCCAGCATATGCATGCTAGTTGATGACACGACCAACCTTGCCACGCGATGTGTTTGTGTGAAAACATCCCAAGAATTCAAACGTAAAAAACGGCCAAGATAAATACCAACACTGGCAATCAATGACAAGCCAAATATCAGAACCAATTGTAATAGTTCATGCCTTCTATGGAAATAATGCTTTAAAATCAGTTCGATACTTAACATCCCCAAAACAACGCCCATAAAAACCCCTGCTGCTAACACCGCGTAATTGAAGTATTGCATACGAACAGTGAGTCCGATACCAATATATTGCAGATGAATAAAATCGGTAATCATATACATCGTATTTGGATAAAATAATAGCCATAACAAGCTGAAAATAATTTGTATGGATCGGCGTTTACTAATATTTACAATAATGGCAAAATCTAATGGCAATAACGCCAAAAAAATGTTCCAATTCAGGAAAGTGAAATGCGTTGGTGTTAGTAAAACAAACCCAAAAAATAATAATACAATGACATGTATCGCTAAAACACTTGTTATGTCTTGTTTCTTCATATATACCCAACCTCTACAAACAATTTATAAACTATTTTATACGAAATTGTTAACTAACAATCACTTACTATTATTGTAACATGGACGACAATTGTCTTTTAGTTTGAAATTTCAACACAAGTTAAATTTTGTGTTGTACACTCAAATTAAATAGAAAAAGGAGAAAAAATGATTCAAAATAATAAACGAGTTATCGAATGCAACATCGTATTTATTCATTCTGATTGGTAGTGGTTTTATCAAACAAACCCCAATATAACGGCATTTTTAATCTCAATCAGAAAGGTGCAGTGCTATCCAACGGATACCTATCACTGCAAGTGTTACGCTATGTCTTCAAAAAAAATTACATTTAAAGATTTATTTTCATTCAAGTGGTACGTTCATCAGATGTCTGGCTGGACAAGGACCTCATACATTCTATTAATTTTTGGTTATCTCGTCATTACCTATAGCTCATTCTTTGCCGGTTCTCCCATTAATCATATGACATGGTGGACATTTGTCGCCGCAATCCTAGGATTTACAACAACATTGGCCATCACCAATGCACGGCCCTTAAATGGCGTTTTCGGTTTACTTTCTGCTTTAATTTATATCGCGATGGCACTCCAAGCCAATAACCCCGCCGATGCGGTATTACAAGCCGTATATATTGTATTACTTGATATTCCCGTTTTAATCATGCCTGGCTGGGCAATGGATGTTGAAAAGCGGATTCGGTTCATACACGAAACCGATGCTCGTGGTGAAAAGCATGGTAAATCTTTTTGGTACCCTGTGCTTATCGGATCAGCAATCGTCGCTTTCATTGCAGCTTATCTATTTGAAACACAAGTTTTGCACACACCAAGACCAGTTGCTGATTCAGCTGTCTTGGCAACTGGCCTCGTTGGTGCCCTGTTAACAACTTTCCGTTTTTCAGAAGCTTTTGCCATGTGGCTTATTCAGGGCGTTGCTCAAGTACTATTATGGGGATTGACTGCTGTCCATGGCGATGCAAACTGGGTCTTATTTTTAACCTATATGCTATATGTCGGTAATGACTTGATCGGTGTCTTTCAATCTTCATGGTTCCACCATAAGGTATATACTCAAGAAATTATCCAATCCCATGTCAAGTAAATTTCCTTGACATTAATAAGCCGTAGCCCTTGACAAATATTTAAAACTTCGGTAAACTTGACTAGTTGATAAATTGAAACGAAAGGAGGTGCTCTTATGGCTACCCCATCAAACAAGAATTCAAAGTCTCACAAGCGTAATCGTCGCGGTCACATCGGCTTGAACGTTCCTAACATTGTTTTGGATCAAACAACGGGTGAATATCGCGTTTCACACCGCGTTTCACCTTCTGGTGTTTACAACGGCAAGCAAGTTATTGATAAAAAGTAACAATGACACTCGTTCATAATGAACGGGTTTTTTTGTTTAAAGGCAAAAACTAATTACCTATGATTAAAATAAAAGAAGCCGCGGTTGATTCCGTGCAGCGCGCTCGTGAAATGATATCACGTGGGGCCAATCGTATTGAATTAAATTCACGACTTGATTTAGGTGGCATTACACCTGATACTAAAAAAATTATTGATACATTAGCAATTGCTAATGAGTTACCTGTTGTTATCATGGTTCGCCCACGTGGTGGTGATTTTGAATATAGTAGTAGTGAAGTCGAACAAATGTTGGATACCATGCAAATAATTGCTGATGTTGGCGGTGAGATAGTCACTTTTGGTGCTGTCTCCGCCGATGAACTAGACTTTGATAGTATGTCTATTTTAATTGGTTGCGCTCATAAATTGCATTTACAAGTTGTCATGCATATGGCATTTGATCAAATCGCAAACCATAAACAACAAAATGCGATGAATTGGCTATCTGACCATGGTGTCAAGCGGATACTAACTCATGGTGGTCCACTGTCAGTACCAATCATGCAGTCGCTGCCCCATTTGCAAACACTAGTCAACAGCGCCCCAGCAAATTTAACAATTTTACCTGGTGGCGGTGTAACAAAAATGAATGCTGAAGCCATAGCTAATATTTTAGGCGTTAATGAGGTCCATGGCACACAAATTGTTTAATTTTTAGCACGATACGATTTTAAAATCAAGGAGAGCTATGATGGATAACAAAAAAATAATTGTTGTTGGTGGGACAGGTTTTGTTGGTCAGGGTATCTTATCAGTTTTGAACAACAAGGACTTTGAATTGCATAGTTTATCACGGCACCAATTCATTCCCACTGACGCAACTGACCAAGTCACTTACCACGCTGCTGATTTAAATAAGCCTGGAGAATGGCAAGATTTGCTCAGAGAAGCGGATTGGGTTGTCGATGCTGTAGGAATATTGCTACCCAACCCTTTCAAACATATTAATTACCAAAACAGTAGCGTTCAGCCCGCGCAAAGACTCTTGGATGTTCTTGCGACAACGCACCAAACTAAGTTTTTGTTTGTATCCGCCAATGCGACACCTTTCTTTTTAAATGCCTATTTGCGGGCCAAATTAACCGTAGAGCACTCGGCTAAAGCCCTATTAAACGACAGAGCTTATAATGTTTATCCTGGTATTGTCTATGATAAATCAAGAATTTATTCTTATATTCCCGCTATTATTCTTGTAACCCTGCAACGCATTCCTGGATTAAAATTTTTACAGCGTTATCGTCCTGTACGTCGCAAAACCTTTGCTATAGAAGTTGAAAATATTTTAAATGGCAAGGAAAGCGCCCTATTGAAACGAAATATAAAAATAAAATAACTGCTGAAAAAGCGTTCGACTAAATCATTTAGCCGAACGCTTTTTATTATCTATAACTTGATTTTTAATGAACATAGACCGTTACTACCGTAACAACACCGAAAATTACACCTGGTATATTAGCTAGAATAACAGGCCAATCCTTATAGGTCTTTAGCCAGCCATAAGTCACCCACAAAGTTGCATTGACCGTGGCACACAATGGTTGAAGTACCGATACAGGATTTCCGGATAGATTAGCTGTAATCTGTGGAATATAAGAAATATACATCAAACAACAAAATACTACCGCTACCTTACTTAACAGTTTCAGAAATCTAATTCTCTCTTGACTAACTTCTTTTCTTGACTCTTTCGGGACGTAATTGTCGTAATTCATTGGGTTCCTTTCATATGTAAATACAATGTTTTCATTATAACATTATGTGATTTTTATGTAAAATACGCCACAAATATTGCTTTTTATTTTAGGATGAATGCTATGTTCGTCACATTCAAAAATTTAATTTAAAATGATTCTTGATTTTTGAATTCAGAATGTTGTATAATAAAAACAGATTAGAATTGTTCTAACAAAGAAAAGGAGAAATTATGACTACAAATTTTATTGATTCAGAAATAACAGATTTCAAAGTGAATGCATATCACGATGGTGATTTCACAGAAGTAACCAAGCAAAATACCTTAGGTAAATGGGGTGTTTATTTCTTCTACCCTGCCGACTTCTCATTTGTTTGCCCTACTGAATTGGGTGACTTAGCTGATCACTACGCTGACTTCCAAAATATTAATGCAGAAATTTATTCTGTATCTGAAGACAGCGAGTTTGTTCACAAGGCTTGGGCAGAAGCTACGGATACAATTGCTAAAGTAAAGTATCCTATGTTGGCTGATCCAGCTGGTAAATTGGCTCGTTTCTTTAATGTTTTAGACGAAGATGCAGGCTTGGCTTTCCGTGCAACTTTCATTGTTGATCCTGAAGGAAAAATTCAGTCATATACCATCAACAACATGGGTATTGGCCGCAATGCTGAAGAAATCTTACGTACACTTGAAGCTGCACAATTCGTTGCTGAACATGGGGACCGTGTCTGCCCTGCCAATTGGCACCCTGGTGAAGACACAATTGCTCCGAGCTTAGACTTAGTTGGTAAAATTTAGAGGTTACGCAATGACTGAACCACATATTTATGACACAATTATTATAGGTGGCGGACCTGCTGGTTTATCAGCCGGTATTTACGCTGGTCGTTCAACAATGGATACCTTAATTATTGAGGGTGACCAAATTGGTGGGCAAGTCACAACAACCTCAACTGTTGCAAATTATCCTGCTGTTGAAACAATTGATGGTACAGCATTAGTCAATAGAATGCAGCAACAGGCAAAAAGTTTTGGTGTTCAATTCGTTTTTGATACCGTGACTGATTACAATTTTAGTGATGAGGTCATAAAAACAGTTACTGGTAAAAAAGATACTTACCATGCACGTAGCATCATCATTGCTACAGGTGCTGAACCTCATCAAGTTGGTTTCCAAGGTGAGCAAGATTTTCGAGGCCGTGGTGTGGCCTATTGCTCAACTTGTGATGGTGAATTATTTAGTGGATTAGAAGTATTCGTCATCGGTGGCGGCTATGCTGCTGCTGAAGAAGCTGATTACCTCACAAGATTTGCACGTCACGTCACCATTGTGATGCGGTCTAATGACTTTACTTGCCCGCCACTAACTGCTGATCGTGCACGCCTCAACCCCAATATCACCATTTGGCCAAACACAGAAATTCAAACGGTGGCTGGTCAAAACTACTTAACTGATGCAACCTTTATTAACAACAAAACAAATGAGCAAACTACTTACCATGTTGCTGGTGGTGATAATACATTTGGTATTTTTGTTTACGTAGGCACAGATCCGCAAACAAAAATGTTCCAACATGATATTACGTTGGATGAGCACAAATATATTGTGACTGATTCCCAAGGTCAAACGAATATTCCGGGGGTGTTTGCTGCTGGGGATGTCATTTCTAAGCCACTTAGACAAATCGTCACGGCGGCATCTGATGGTGCCAATGCCGCTACTAGTGCAGAGCTGTTTGTGTCAGAACAAAAGCATAGGCTTAATATTCCGGTTAACCGTTCCGCAGTGTCCGCTCCAAAAACCGACGTTACTAAAGGACCTACAAGTACTATTGATGCAACTGATCATTCTGCCCTTCCTACTCACACTGGACAGTGGTTCGCAAAAGAAATTATACAAGCCTTACAACCTATTTTTGATAAACTTACGCAAGATGTTACCCTGCATCAATTGACAGACGACTCATCAAAAAGTCATGAACTTTCCTCATTTTTGGAAGAGTTTAGCCAACTAAGTAGCAACCTGAAATTTAAAATGGAACCTACTAGTACTGAACTAGAAAGCAAATATCATGTTCACCACATGCCAAACTTTAGATTGCTTACTGACAATGATGAAGATACTGGAATTCAATTTAGTGGTATTCCTACCGGACATGAGTTAAATTCTCTAGTTCTAGCGCTCTATAATATTGCTGGGCCTGGTCAAACAATTGATACAGAGCTTGTCCAACGTATACAGCGTTTACCAAAAACAGATCTGAATATTGGTGTGTCGTTAACTTGTCATTTTTGTCCAGATGTTGTGGCTGCTTGCCAACACATTGCCGCAATTAATGATAATGTAACTGCCGAAATGATTGACTTGCAATTATTCCCTGAACTACGCGAATCACATCATATCATGAGTGTACCCGCGATGATTATTAATAATAGCGATAATGTTATTTTTGGTAGCCAATCACTGGAAGAAATCGTTTCCGCCATCGAGACAAGCAGCCCCTTGCCTGTCCATTGATTTAAATCAAAAAAAAAACAACTAACTCCAGGTTAAGTAGTTTGTTTTTTTATGCATACGAATATTAGAAGTGAGACAACTCCGCTATTATTACGTGATACAATTAAAGAATGATAAATTAAACAAATAAAACGTTTGTAACTATGATATAAATATTTTCTCGGCTGCAACAAATGATAAAAGGAAGTACACAGAATGCCCTTAGATGGACTATTTACGCACGCGATTGTGCATGAACTAAATGATTTAATTACAGGTGGCCGCATCACCAAGGTGCACCAACCTTATCCAAATGAAATTGTACTCGTGGTCCGTAATAATGGGCAGAATTATCCGCTCCTACTGAGTGCTCATCCCAGCTACGCACGTGCCCAAATCACACGTATTCCCTACGAAAACCCGCAAACTGCACCAAACTTCGTAATGTTTTTACGACGCTATTTAGAAGGCGCTAAATTACAAAAAATTGAGCAAGTTGAAAATGATCGTATCATTAATTTTTACGTTAATGCACGTAATGAATTAGGGGACATACAAGAAATCCGCTTAACCTTAGAGATGATGGGACGCCACTCAAACCTATTTTTAGTTCGTGAAAGTGATGCCCGTATCCTGGAACTAATTAAACATGTTCCTGCCGACCAAAATCGTGTCCGTTCTTTGATTCCTGGTGCAACTTATGTTTTGCCTCCTGCCCAGAATTTGAAGAATCCGTTTACTGCAGGGCTAGATGGTTTAGCTCAAATGATCCTAGATACACCTCTCGAAGAATGGCCTAAATACATTCAAAAAACGTATCAGGGATTCGGAAGAGAATCCGCGGAAGCATTGGCTCGAGCAATTAATCAGGCAGGTGATCAATTAGCACATGCCCGTGAATGGTTGGCTCATTTTGACCATCTCGCCCCCACCCTTTTCACTTCAAAAGATGGTTCTCTTAGCTACTCTGCCTTTGACTGGTTGCAAGACAGCGTGTCACAAGAAGAATTTCCAACGTTAGGCACCATGCTTGACGCCTATTACATCGGAAAAGCTGAAAGAGAACGTGTCAACCAACAAGCCGGTACCCTCGTTCGGGTTGTTAAAAACGAATTGAAAAAAAATACGGCTAAGCGAAAGAAATTATTAAAAACACTTGAAGACGCTGAAAATGCTGATGAGTTAAAAGTCAAAGGCGATTTGTTAATTACCTACCCTCACCTCGTTCAAAAAGGAATGAAAAGCGTATCTATTGAAAATTATTATGATAATAATAATTTACTAGAAATCCCCTTAGATCCTAAACTAAACGGTCTGAAAAATGCTGAAAAATATTTCAACAGATACCGTAAATTACGTACGGCCGTAGATTTTGTTAATGAGCAAATTGCGTTGACCGACGCAGAAATTGATTATTTTAATAATATTGTCGCACAATTAGATGTTGCATCTCCAAAGGACGTAGAAGATATCCGCCTCGAATTAACCGCTGAGGGATACATTCGCGCCAATAAGAAAAATAAACAAAAACCAAAGGTATCAAAACCTGATAAATTCGAAAGTTCCGATGGTACGTTGATTGAAGTTGGTAAAAACAACTTGCAAAACGAACGACTTTCATTAAAACAAGCTGATCGTCGAGATATTTGGTTACACGTCCAAAAAATACCAGGATCACACGTTATTATTCATGATTCTAATCCTTCAGATACAACGCTTATTGAGGCCGCAAAGCTCGCTGCTTACTTCAGCAAGGCGCGTGAATCTGCCAATGTCCCCGTCGATTATTTACCTGCCGGAAAACTGCGCAAACCAAATGGTTCAAAGCCAGGTTTTGTTATTTTTGAAGGACAGCAAACACTATATGTTACGCCCGATGCTAGTTTAGTTTCAAAACTGAAAATAAAATAATAAAAAGACCAAAACAAATGCTTTGGTCTTTTTTTGTTCCTCGAAAAATCTACTTTTTTATAGCTTGGTATAAAATAAATGGTGCTTGTGTTTTTTCATTTAACCAACTCTTATAGTGATACTCTTGTTCTATTTGTTGGATTTGTTCTGCTGAAAAATCTTCTAACTTTGGATACCGAACTGTAATTTCACTAAATCCTGCTCGCTTTAAATTCGTTTCATACATACGATTTGGCCAGTTAAAATCATGCAAAATAAGTTTTTCTTGCGAGTCCAGATTCAACTTTTCAACACGTTCTTCACCATAACTATAAGATTTCCCCGGTTCACCATTTTGAAAAGTTGAAAATGGTACACCCGTGGTATTTGGATTAGTATCTAAAATGATGAAGTGACTGTTTGGTCGCAATGTTCGATAAATTTCCCTCATAATCTTTAAAATTCGTTGTTCAGACTGATTGTTAATAAAAACATAGCACGCAATCGCACCATCTACTGAATTATCAGAGATAAAATCTAAATTATCTTTTTTAACAATTTTATAATCAATTTGCTGATGCTTACGCTCTCTTTTCGCAATTTCAATCATTTTAGCAGACTCGTCAACCGCAAGTATATCGGCTGATAGTTGGTTTGCTAAACGCAGCGAAACTTTTCCAGGGCCACATCCATAGTCTAATATTTTCTTTGCTTGAGTCGATTTCAAAATCGACAAAACAAAATTATATCCCAAAACCTGTTCTAATACGTCATTATAGTCGTTAAACTGATTAGCCACAACTTCATCCTTAAATAAATTTTCTGTCATTGGACACCATCCCCCTACTCATTTTCGTTGGCCATCTATTCAGCAAAAGATGTTGATATACTGGCAAAAGATGGTCAAATAACACCTGGTCTACTTCCTCGTGATAATAAATCATTTGGTAAATACTAAATAAGGCCAATATTTGTTGCCAATACGACGATAACTCAGTCTGTTGAATGTCCACCCAATTCATTGTTAGTTCTTTTTTTCTTAATTTTTCTTCATAATGCATTAGCTCATGTACCATCGCCCAATTATTTCCTTGCGGCATTTTAGGAGAGATAAATGTTTGATCATTTGATTCATTGAGCACATGCGTCACCCACTGATTATCAGGTTCATAAATATGCATTGTGCCCACGCTATGGTAATATTTTCCAACTTTAAGATTCAACTCTCGTGCCATAAATTCTTGGATAAAGGTGAATGAAAAAATATCACTTACTATGCCTCGAAACGCATCATTTGCTCGCATGTAAGCCACCATATTAAGTTGGTTATTTCTAATTAAGAACTGCAATCCCAATGTGCAAGATACATCTAAATTTTGATTAATTGTTAATTCGTGCGCATCAAATATTTGGATTACCGCTCGTTTCGAATCAGCATCATTTAGCAGTTCTTGTTTAACGTTCTGCCATTGATTTAGGTTTTGTTCCCCAAAATGAAACAGCTTTTTGCCGTATGCCGTACCGGTTAGTATTTGCCCGTCCATTGAATAATCAGGCATTCGTTTATTGTAATAGCTGATGTAAGACAAGCTATTGTTTCCTGTTAGATACCACAATGCCTCCGCAAAATTAAAGATAATATTTGTTTTTCTCGTTTGGCTATATACAATTCTCTGTACGGGATTTTCAATTTTAAAATTAACACCTAATTTTTCCCGACTACTAAATCCTCTGGGCTCATTGAAAAATTCTGCATGATGATATATTTCATTTAGTTCGGCTATATAGGCATCATCAAAGGTTTCATATGTTGTCATTTAACTCAACTCCCTCATTCAACGCTACTTTGACAATACTTTATTGTGTTGTAGATAATTGTCTATCACATTACTTATTTGTGAAAGGCAACTATTCATATTTTCGTAATAGATATACTCTACGTCCCCAATTACACCAAGACCACGTATCAAATATGCATAGTCAACATCATTCTTTAAAAGCAAAATAATCTTTTTATGAAATGCTGACGCCCAGCCAATTTCAATATGGGTACCTGGTGATGCTGGGCTACCCGGAAAAGCCATTAAAACATCACAATTTTTTATGGAATTAAAATCAGCATCTGTACATTGAGTGGGGGTCATCATTTCTAATCCCCAATTCTCTCGTTTGTGCGCATTATCCACAAACATTCCTTTATCTTCTAACACTTGCATTACTTGCTGCAGTGCCTGTGTAGTTTCCGTATTGACTCGATTGTTTTGATTCAAAAGTTGTTTGAAAGGTGCCGCCAAAAAAACACGTTGATTCACAAAATTGCCTCCTAAATTTTCAACACATAGAAAAAGAGCGTTTGCAATAATAACAGTTATATTGCAAACGCTCTTAGATATAGTATGGCTGTTTATATGATTGCAAAAAAATCATATATTCATACTTTCCTACGCTGCTTGCTACAGATCAGGTTCAAAGGGTTCAAAGATTATCTCTTCTCTCTCAGCTTTTTTAAAAGCACCCCTAGTATGTTAATTAATCGACTAATAACAAAATCGAGTGTAACACACTTGTTCAGAAGTATGCAAACAAATTATTTTACCAAATAGTCATTTTAAGACGTTAATTCCCGTTATGACGCGATTATAACCATAAAAGTCAATACCAATACATTAATTGGGTCGTACCAATTAATGTATTGGTATTGACTTTTTGAAAAACAACCTTTACGCTGAATATGTAAAAACACGGCTTGATAATGAATTGGTGTTCGCCAGGTTCAGATTAATTATCAATTTATTTCTGAACTTTTCACTATACTTTGCAAAGTTAATTTTATATCTTGCAATATTTTTTACGCAATCGTAGCATGCACTTTGTGTATGCGTTGTCAAAAATTGGAGGAAGTATCAAATGAATATCGATTCAACAGATTACCTGAACAATTTAGATGCCTACTGGCGAGCTACCAATTATTTGTCAGTTGGACAACTCTATTTGTTAGATAACCCATTGCTTAAGGAAAAGTTAACGGCAGAACAAGTTAAAATTCACCCAATCGGGCACTGGGGCACGATTCCTAGTCAAAACTTTATTTATGCCCATTTAAATCGTGCTATTAATAAATTTAATTTGAATATGTTTTACATTGAGGGGCCTGGCCATGGCGGACAAGTAATGATTTCAAATGCTTATCTTGATGGTAGTTATACCGAAGCATTTCCAGAAATCACACAGGATGAAGCGGGTATGCAGAAAATGTTTAAGCGTTTCTCTTTCCCCGGTGGCGTTGCTTCACATGCTGATCCTAAAGTACCTGGATCGATTCATGAAGGTGGTGCTTTAGGCTATTCTATCTTGCACGGTGCTGGTGCTGTATTGGATAATCCAGACCTCATTGCTGCGGTTGTTGTTGGCGATGGTGAAGCAGAAACAGCACCCCTAGCCACTTCATGGCATGTTAATAAATTTTTGAATCCTAAAAATGATGGTACTGTATTACCAATTTTGAATTTAAATGGCTTCAAGATTGCGAATCCCACAGTTCTCTCTCGAGAATCTGATGAAACACTAACCGAGTATTTCCACAGTCTGGGATGGCACCCTTACTTTGTAAGTTCTTTTGACAAACCGATTATGCAAGTTCATGAAGAAATGGCAAAAACCATGGACACAGTATTTACTGAGATTAAAGACATTAGAGAAAAAGCCGTTCAGCAGACAAATGAAGAGATTACACGACCACTTTGGCCAATGATTGTTTTACGTTCACCTAAAGGCTGGACAGGGCCAAAAACTTGGGATGACAACCCAATTGAAAATTCATTTCGTGCACACCAAATTCCAATTCCTGCTGACCAAAATCATCCTGAATATATACCACAACTTGTTGATTGGTTACAATCTTACAAACCAGATGAATTATTTGATGAAAACGGTCAGTTAACACAATCTATCCAAGAAGTATTACCGAAAAAAGAGCTACGTATGGCCAATAATTCGGTCACCAATGCTGGTAAAATCAAACCTTTGATTTTACCTGACATTGACAATTATTTGGTAGAAAATAATCAGCCAGGCAATAACTTAGCTCAAGATGCTATTTTGTTGGGTGACTATTTGCGTGATATCATCAAACTTAATCCTACTAACTTCCGTGGCTTTGGCCCAGATGAAACAGCTTCTAATCGTTTCCAAGACATTTTTGAAACAACTAATCGCCAATGGCTATTACCAATCAAAGAACCTAATGATCAATTCATGGCACCTGAAGGCCGTATTATTGATTCTATGTTATCAGAGCATTATGATGAGGGGATGCTTGAAGCTTATACGCTAACCGGTCGTCATGGATTCTTTGCCAGTTATGAGGTCTTTATTCGTGAAGTTGATGACATGATTGTACAACATTTTAAGTGGCTGAATCATTCTCATGACGTTTCATGGCGTAAGGACGTGCCGGCATTAAATATTATTGCTGATTCAACTGTTTTCCAACAAGACCATAATGGTTACTCACACCAAGATCCTGGTGTAACAACAATGTTGTATGAAAAGCAACCAGACTTCATTCGCGAGTTCTTCCCAGCGGATGCTAATAGCTTGGTCGCAACATTTGAACATGCTGCGCAAGCAACGCAACAGATTAATTATATTGTGGCCAGCAAACATCCCCGCTTACAGTGGTTCTCACCTACTGAGGCCAAACAGCTTGTTACGCAAGGATTACGTGTCATTGATTGGGCAAGTACTGACAAAGGTGAAAAACCTGATATTATTATTTCTTCAGCTGGTTCTGAACCAACGACAGAAAGTTTAGCAGCAATACAAATTTTGCACGAACACATACCATCATTAAAAATACGTTACATCAATGTATTGGATCTATTTAAACTACGGGCCGATGCCAGCTATGGCTTAAGTGATGATGAATTTGATGCTTACTTCACTACTGACACACCAGTATTATTTGCATTCCATGGCTATGAACCAATGATTGAATCTATTTTCTTCAAACGACACAATCACCACTTAGCAGTTCATGGTTACCGAGAAGTTGGTGACATTACAACACCATTTGATATGCGTGTTCTTAACAAAATTGATCGATTTAATTTAGTTAAAGCTGCTATTAATCTCTTGCCAGAAAATATTCGCACCAAGCAAGCAGCCCTCGTGCAAGAAATGACCGATAAGCTCGACCTACACGTTGCGTATACTAGGTCAAAGGGAACGGACTTGCCCGAAGTAGAAGATTGGCGCTGGCAACCACTTAAGTGACCTCTTTCTGTTATTTCATTAGAAATTCAAAGCAACAAGAAAAAGGATCCTAATTATTTAGGCTCCTTTTTCTTGTTGCTATTTTTAATTCAGCTCCGGAATAAACATATTTCCTAAACTTGCTGCCATGACAGCTTTAATTGTATGTAGCCGGTTTTCTGCTTGCTCAAATTGATGCGCATATGAAGCATGAAAGACCTCATCAGTGATTTCCATCTCTTTAATACCAAACTTGTCATAAATATCTTGCGCCATTTTAGTATTCAAATCATGAAATGCTGGTAAATCATGTAACACAATTACCTGTTCGTTGTTTGTTTTTTCGACTAATGTTGCGTTAATTTGATAAGGTGATAATAACTTTATTCTTTCTTCAAACGTATCTTCTTCACCCATCGAAGCCCACACATCCGTGTACAAGACGTCAACATCATTTACGCCATCATCAATGTCATCTGTAACAAGCAATTTTGCACCTGATTCAGCAGCTTTTTGGTTGGCTATATTTAGAATTTCTTCACTTGGTTGCAAACTTTTTGGTGATACAATATGCACATTAACACCTAATATTGCCCCTGTTACCAACAGAGAATTAGCAACGTTATTTCGACCATCACCCATATAGGCTAAGGTAATACCCGCTATGTGGCCTAGTTGTTCCTTAATGGTAAGAAAATCAGCTAACATTTGTGTTGGATGCCAATCATCTGTCAGCCCATTCCAGACTGGCACGCCACTGTAAGTGGCCAATCCTTCCACTGTAGCTTGCGAAAATCCGCGATATTCGATTGCATCGTACATGCTCCCAAAAACCTTTGCCGTATCTTCCAGGGACTCTTTCTTGCCAAATTGAATATCATTTTTACCTAGAAACTCCGGATGAGCGCCTAAGTCATTTGCAGCAACGGTAAAAGAAGAACGCGTACGCGTTGAAGTTTTTTCAAACAACAAGGCAATATTTTTGCCCTCAAGGTATTTATGCGGTATATTATTTTGCTTTAAATACTTGAAGTGCGCAGCCAAATCGATGAATGTTTCTAGCTCTTTTTTTGTAAAATCAATTTCTTTAAGAAAAGATTTTCCTTGAAAATGTGAATGCATTACCTTGCCTCCAAAACTTTTTTATTTCTTACAATTTCTTTTTTAACATTTTCAACAGCCGTACCGCCTAACGAAGTGCGTCGGTTAACTGCTGTTTCAGATTGTAGTTTGTCGTAAATGTCTTCTTCTATTTGTGGGGATACGGCTTGCAAATCAGACAGAGACATTTTTTGTAATGGCGTTTTTGATTGAATACCTGTCAAGACTAATTGACCCACAATTGCATGGGCTTCACGGAATGGTACACCTTTAGTGGCCAAGTAATCCGCTAGTTCAGTCGCATTCGAAAAATCATCTTGTGTTGTGGCCAGCATACGCTCTTTATGAACCGTCAAGCCACTTAGCATACCCGTAAACACCTTAACAGAGGCTAGAACCGTATCCATAATATCAAAGACCTGCTCTTTATCCTCTTGCATATCTTTGTTGTAGGCTAGTGGCAATGATTTCATCGTTGTCAACAGACCCATTAATGCGCCATAGCTTCTTCCTGTTTTTCCACGAACTAATTCAGCAAAATCAGCATTCTTTTTTTGTGGCATAATTGACGAGCCGGTTGAAAAATCATCTGATAGTTCAATGTAATTAAATTCGTAAGTTGACCACAAAATTAACTCTTCTGCCATTCTGGAAAGGTGCATCATTAATATAGCGGCGTTTGACAAGAATTCTAAAGCAAAATCACGATCTGACACGGCATCTAATGAGTTGTGATAAATACTGTCAAACCCCAGTTCTGAAGCAACAAATTCACGGTCAATCGGGAAAGTTGTCCCGGCTAATGCCGCTGCTCCTAACGGCAAAATGTCTGTATGCTTTTGGTTAAATTCGAAACGTTCATAGTCACGTTGAAACATTTCAAAGTAAGCAAGAAGATAGTGACCATAAGTTATTGGCTGCGCATGTTGCAAATGAGTATACCCAGACATGATGGTTCCTGCATGAGTTGTCGCCAAAGTTAACAACTCCTCTTGCAATTCGGTTAGAGATTCTAGAACGTGGGGCAAACGATGCTTGACCCATAAATGAAAATCAGTGGCCACTTGGTCATTACGGGAACGAGCAGTATGCAATTTTCCTGCCACCGGACCTATTTTCTCGGTCAATAATGATTCGATATTCATATGAATATCTTCGTTTTTAACATCAAACTCAATTTTTCCAGCAATGAGTTCTTCATTGATGATTTTCAAACCAGCAACGATTTTTTCTGATTCTTCCGGACTGATAATGCCTTGTTTGCCAAGCATTTTCGCATGTGCTATCGAACCTTCAATATCTTCAGCTGCCATTTTTTGATCAAAGTGAATTGAAGCACCAAATTCATCTACCCATTCTGCAGCTTTAGCAGTAAAACGACCACCCCATAATTTATCACTCATATTATTCATTACTCCCTTTATTGCTATCTATGTACACGAGCTAGGCTCGTATTTTTTATTTCACTGTGTTCTTTTTCGCTTGTGAATGGACATGGTTGACTTGTTCATAAACCGTATTACTTAGTGTCCACAATTTGATAAAGCCTACCGCAGATGCTTGGTCAAATGATGATGATGATGTATATGTTGCCAAATCTTCATCGTATAGTGAGTTGTGTTCAGATTGACGGGCAACCGCAGTGGCATTCCCCTTAAACAACTTCATCTTAACCACACCATTGACATTTTGTTGTGTGCTATCAATAAAGGCCATTAAACTATCAAACAATGGTGATACCCACTTCGCTTCATAAACCAAATTAGCTAGCTGTTGTTCCACAATTGGCTTGAAATGAGCAACATCACGTTCTAGTGTCAAATCTTCCAAATCCTTATGTGCTGTCATCAGTACAGCTGCAGCTGGTGCTTCATAAATCTCACGTGACTTAATACCAACCAAACGATTTTCAATATGATCGATACGGCCAATACCATGCTTTCCAGCAATCTCATTAACCGCCACAATGAGCTTTTCTAATGACAATACTTCACCATTAAGCGCAACTGGCACACCAGCTTCGAAAGTAACATCGATAAATTCTGGTGTATCTGGTGCATCTTCAATGGCAGTTGTTAATGCAAATGCATCTTCTGGCGCTTGGTTCCATGGGTTTTCTAAGATACCAGCTTCATTGGCACGTCCCCATAAGTTCTCATCGATTGAGTATGGTGAATCTAAATCAATAGGTACCGGAACATCATGTTCTTGTGCATATTGAATCTCTTCTTCACGTGACCACTGGAAATCACGAATGGGTGCTTCAATCTTCATGTCAGGGTCCAATGCATGAATTGCGGCCTCGAAACGTACTTGATCGTTACCATGACCCGTTGAGCCATGCGCAATCGCAACGGCATCATTTTCATGTGCGATATCAACTAACTTTTTGATGATTAATGGACGAGACAAGGCTGATACCATTGGATATTCGCCTTCATACATCATGTTAGCTTTAATAACTGGTGCAACATATTTATCTGCAAATTCAGCTTTTGCATCGATAACGATTGATTGTTTGGCACCAACTTTTAAGGCTTTTGCTTGAATTTCATTTAAATTCTTGCCATGTTGCCCAACGTCCAAAACAACTGCGATAACATCGTACCCTTTATCCTTTAACCAAGGAATGGCTACTGAAGTATCTAAACCGCCGGAGTATGCTAATACTAATGTGTCTGTCATAATTTTGCCCTCATCATTTTTTCTTTAGCTATTCGATGATTATATATTAACCCCGTTTGATTAAATATGCAATAATGTTTCGTTTATATACAGTATAAAAGTGAATATATGCTATTTTATTGTATATTTAACAAAAAAAAGCAGATAAGACGAATTTATTCATCTTATTTGCTTTATTAATTGTACTGTTTATTCCCAAACTGGGCGCAATAAATGTGTCTGTTCTGGCTTAGGGCCAACAGCGAAACTTAATAGATCAACTTCCAATAATTCAGAAATTCTTTTCAAATAGTTTTGTGCATTAATTGGTAATTCGTCAAACTTCGTGACATCAGTAATATCTTCATCCCAACCAGGCAATGTCTCAAAATTAACATCTAGTCCTTGGAACCAAGTATCTGATGCTGGGAAATGATGAATTTCTTCACCTTTATAAGTATATGATGTTGCAATTTTAACTTCTTTTAACCCAGATAAAACATCTAATGAATTAATAGCTAGTTTCGTTAAGCCAGATACTTGCACTGCATGACGCAATGCAACAGCATCTAACCAACCAATTCGGCGTGGGCGCTTTGTCACAACACCGTATTCATGACCAATTTCACGAATATGGTCCGCTGTATCATTAAACAATTCTGTGGGGAATGGTCCTGAGCCAACGCGTGATGTATAAGCTTTAATAACGCCCACAACATCTTGAATTTGCTTTGGCCCTACACCCGCGCCATTCATAACGCCACCAGCAGTTGGATTTGAACTAGTAACAAATGGGTATGTGCCGTGGTCTACATCTAACATGACCCCTTGGGCTCCTTCGAAAACTACACGTTTGTTTTCTTTCATTTGTTGACCAAGTAAGTAAGATGTATCAGTGACATACGGTGCCAATTGACGACCATATTCAACATATTTATCATATATTTCATTATAGTCAAGCGCTTCTTCACCATATAACTTGGTTAATTGCGCATTCTTGAATGGTAAGTACTCTTTTAATAACTTACCAAAAATTTCAGGGTCAATTAAATCAGCAACACGAATACCAACACGTGAAATTTTATCTGTATAAGCTGGGCCGATACCCTTTTTTGTTGTACCGATACGATTATTTGATGCTGTTTCAGATGCTTTGTCTAATGCGATATGATAAGGCATAATCACATGCGCACGATTTGAAATAATCAAATTTTCAACTGTAACACCCTGAGATTCAACTTCTTTTATTTCTGCTAACAATGCTTCTGGATTAATAACCACACCGTTACCCAAAATAGCAAGTTGTCCCTTTGTGACAATTCCTGATGGCAATGCTGATAACTCAAATTTTGTATCACCATGCCAAATTGTGTGTCCTGCGTTATTACCACCTTGATAACGCACTACTGCGTCCGCATGTTCCGCGAAAAAGTCAACGATCTTTCCTTTTCCTTCATCACCCCATTGCGAACCAACAACAATTACACCAGACATATATTTTTTCTCCTATAACACTAATAGCTGCTTTCAGACGGGATAGGCTTGTCGGAGAAAACTAACTATTAAAAAAAAATAGTTAATCTGTTTGCACCTATCCGTGAGTGTCCCTCTATCAATGTTGCTTTTTTAGTAAAAAACGAACATTAAATACGTTAATCGCTTTTTACTTATCCATTTTACCATAATTATAAATTATATTTTGAGAATATTACTAATTATTTCTAACATTTATAGTGTATGTCTTAGTTTATTGCTCTTTCAGCTAAATATGAAAGACAATTATTGTCCTTTTTGAAAGTAATTGTAAAAAAAATACATCCATTGATGTATTTTACCTACCTAATCAGCGGTTGTGTAAACTGCCAAAACGTCTTCATTATCTTCTAATTCATCGACTAACTTATCCAACTTCTCACGATCTTCTTCTGAAATGTCCATTGGATTTTGAGCGATCATTGTCACTTCTGCGTCTTCAAAAACATATCCAGCTTCTGTCAAAGCCGATTCAACAGCTTGGAAATCAGCTGGCTCTGTATAGATTTCAAAAACATCATCAGAAGTTTGCACGTCCTCCGCACCTGCTTCCAACGCAGCCTCTAGCACTGTGTCTTCGTCTAGATCGGGAAACGCACTACGATCAATAGCAAGATAACCCCTGCGATCAAACTGAAATGCCACTGATCCTGAAGTTCCCAATGCACCGCCAGCGTGCTTGAATGAGTTACGAACACTTGATACCGTGCGGTTAATATTATCTGTAGACGCTTCGACGAGAACAGCTACCCCAGCAGTACCATACCCTTCGTAAGTGACTTCTTCAAACTTAGCGCCATTTGCGCCAGAAGCCTTATCTAACGCACGTTGTATGTTTTCCTTAGGCATGTTAGCGGCCTTAGCTTTTTCAACAACTAATCGCAATGACGCGTTCATATCTGGATCTGCACCGCCGGCCTTTGCAGCAACATATAAGTCGTGCGCTATCTTTTGAAAAATTTTACCACGCTTAGCATCTTGGGCGTTTTTACGACCTTGAATGTTATGCCATTTACTATGTCCTGACATTGTGTCATCTCCTTGAAATTAATGAATAACGCTTCTATTTTAACAAAAAATAACTACAATTTCCAGTAAGCACAGTTTAAATCATTAATATTGATTACCGCCCAAAAGCTCCAAATATGACATTGCTGAACTGGCAATCAATGCTGCCAAAATATCGTCTAAGTAAACATTAATGCTATCGGTCTTGTCGTTAATTTCTCCAATTAACCCTGGCTTTAGGTCATCTAACAAACCATAATGCACTGTTGCAGCCGCAGAAAATTGTTGCGTAATTGCAATTGCCAAAATTTCATCAACATTATGACCATTGGCATCGCGTTGCAAGCGTGCTTTTAAGGGTTGGTCATCGGGCATAACTTCTGCTTGCTCATCAAGGTATATCGCAGTCAAAATAATATCAGCTACCTCATCTTTGTAAAGAACATGTGCAATAGATTTGGCCAATACTTCTTCATTAATGGTATCTTTGTATTTGTCACTCAAAAATGTACGTGTGCCTTCGGCGATATCATTGGTAGTCACACCTCGACGTGCGAGCGTTGTGATTGCTGATTCTTGTAATTCTTTAGTCATTTTGGTTTTTCCTTCTTTATATTCTTGGGTTAACATAACGACGAGTTAAGATAACGTGTGGAATTTCATCCAAAGCCGTTTTTACCAACTCTTGTTGTTCTTCAGTAAAGTCGTTAATTGCCACCATTGTATAGGCATAATTTCCAACAGCACGATTACTTAACTGTTCAATGTTGATATTATGATCACCAAAGAACTTTGAAATTTGTCCCAACATATTCGGCACATTTTCGTGAATAATACCAACGCGATACTTAGTCGTGAATGGTTCATTAATATCTGGATAATTAACTGAATTTACAATATTTCCTGTTGTTAAATACTCATCTAGTTGACGTGCAGCCATCAAAGCACTCGTGTCCTCTGCTTCAATAGTTGATCCACCAATATGCGGCGTAATAATAACCTTAGGATTATCAAACAAAACACTGTCAGCAAAATCAGTGATATAGACACGTAACTGATCACTATCCAACGCTTCCTTTGCAGCTTCATCATCAACAATGCCGCCTCTTGACAAGTTGAGTAACGCAGCCGTTGGCTTCATCAGATGCAATTTATCCGCATCAATGAAATAACGATTTTTCTCTTCTAATGGAATATGAACAGTCACATAGTCGGCTTGCTCTAATACTTCCTCAACACTTCTTGCATGAACAATATGACGATCGACACGCCAAGCTGTATTGGCATTCAACCCAGGATCATAACCAATAACGTCCATATCAAGAGCTAAGGCGGTGTTAGCAACTTTTGATCCAACGTTTCCTAACCCAATAACACCCAGTTTCTTTCCTGCTAGTTCTGTGCCACGGTAACCACCTTTATTTGACTCTGTGCGCAAAGACACATCCCCGCCCCGTGTATCATTAGCAAATTGTATAGCACCAACTACTGGTCGTGCTGCCAAAACTAGTGATGCAATTGTTAGTTCTTTCACGGCATTTGCATTCCCACCAGGCGTATTAAAAATAGCAATACCACGTTTTGATAATTCCTCAACAGGAATATTATTAAAGCCAGCACCAGCACGAACAATGGCACGAACATTATCATCGATTGGTTCATCGTGTAAATTTTGTGAACGTAACAAGATGCCTTTTGGCGCATCATTACCGTTAATGTCGTAGTGATGGTCTTTCAAATAGTCCAGTCCTTTAGAACTAATAGCATTATAAGTTTTAATATTTGTCATTTGTAATTATTTTCTGCTTTCTTCAAAAATGTAATTAAGGCATCAACTGCTTCAATAGGTTGTGCATTGTATAATGAAGCACGGAAACCACCAACCGACCGATGACCACTTAAATTAAATAAACCTTCTTTAGTTGCGTCTTTGGCTATTGCTTGATCTCGTTCTAAGTCTGCTGTAGTAAAGACAACGTTTGTCAGTGAACGTGCCGATTCATCAACCAATGCATGATAAAATGTAGAGTTATCTAGGTAATCATACAATTTTGAAGACTTCTCAATATTTTGCGCATACATACTGTCAACGCCTCCCTGCTCTTGTACCCACTCAAGCACTAAGTTCAGAGCGTAAATCGAAAATACTGGCGGTGTATTATACATTGAATGCTTGTCCAAGTAGTTTTGATAACGCAACATTGAACCTACATTTTCAATATTTTGTTCTTTTAACCAATCTTTTTTGACGATAGCAACCGTAACACCAGCTGGCCCAAGGTTCTTTTGCGCCCCCGCAAAAATAGCATCAAAATCATTGACATCATATGGCTCTGCCAAAATATTTGAACTCATATCTGCTGTTAATCGACCAACGGTTTTAGGCAAAATCGATTGGTGGTAAGTAGCACCCTCGATTGTGTTATTGGTCGTTAGATGTAGGTAATCATACTCATCGGCGTTGAAATCTGTAGATAACATAGGTAAATGATGATAATGATCCACTTTGGAGCTGTCCAAAATTGTTGCTTGTTTACCAATAGTAACTGCTGCCTGCGCTGCCTTTGAGGCAAAGTTACCTGAATCTAAAACAGCAATTCTATTCTTATTATTGGCAAAGTTAAGTGGCAACATTTCAAATTGCGTGGATCCCCCACCCTGAATAAATGCAACACCATAATCATCTGATATATTCATTAAATCACGCAAACGTTCTTCAGCGCTGTTAATGATTTCTTCAAATTGCGTGGAGCGATGCGAGATTTCTATGATGGACATATGCGTAAATTCATTTTTGATGAATTCATTTTTAATCTTAGTGAGAACTGGCGTTGGTAGAACACCTGGACCAGCAGAAAAATTATAGTTTGTCATTAAAAATCCCTTTCAATATACAAAAAGACAACACAAGTATACACACCCATGTTGTCCGTCATTTCTACGTTATCTGTACGCAAAGAATCCCGATCACATGAGTGGTCGAGTGGAGGATGATGTTTGATTGAAGAATAATTTGTTCATAATACATCCCTGCTTCTTTGAATAATTTAATAGTACTATACCAGAAAAATTTGTCAACCCTTACTTTTTCAGGTATAATAAAAAAGTTGAACCGCGGATATGGCGGAACTGGCAGACGCGTACCGTTCAGGTCGGTATGGTGGCAACACCGTGCAGGTTCGATTCCTGTTATCCGCATAAAAAAAGACTTAACTTTGCAGTTAGGTCTTTTTTTATATACTTATAATGCTTGCGCAGCAGTAATAATAGCTACTTTATAAACATCCTCTTCATTGGCTCCTCGCGATAAATCAGAAACAGGCTTTGCTAAGCCTTGTAAAATAGGTCCAATCGCTTCAAACCCACCCAAGCGTTGTGCAATTTTATAGCCAATATTACCTGCTTCTAGACTTGGGAAAATAAATGTGTTCGCTTTACCTGCGACTTTTGAATCAGGCGCCTTTGCGGCAGCAACAGATTCAACAAACGCAGCATCAAACTGTAACTCTCCATCAATTGAGTCCGCCAGTTCAGGTGCTAACTTTTTAGCCAATGCAGTGGCAGTTGCCACCTTATCGACCAAGGGTGATTTCGCGGAGCCCTTAGTTGAAAATGAAAGCATCGCAACTTTTGGTTCAATATCAAACACTTGAGCTGTGTGGGCTGATTGTATTGCAATTTCAGCCATCGTGTCCGAATCAATGTCAATGTTAATGGCAGCGTCCGCAAATACATAACGCTCTTCGCCTTTTTGCATAATGAATGCACCAGAGATACGTGATGAGCCAGGCGCCGTTTTAATGATCTGCAACGCAGGACGAACTGTATCACCAGTTGGATGTACTGCGCCTGACACCATACCGTCAGCTTTGCCAGTATAAACCAGCATTGTCCCAAAATAGTTAACATTTTGTAGCCATTTGGCAGCTGTCTCAGCGTCTGTTTTCCCTTTGCGCCTTTCGACAAGTGTCGCATTTAATTTTGCCAATTCATTCTTATCATATGAAGCAGGATCAATCGTCTCTATGTTCGACAAATCAAAGTTATGGGCTTGGGCAGTTTTTGAAATTTCCTGTGCATCCCCCAATAATATTGGCTCGATCAAATTATCAGCTGCTAATCTGATAGCTGCGCCCTGGATACGGGGATCTTCACCTTCCGGAAATACAATTGTCTTATTTTGACCGGTAATTTTATTTTTTAATTGCTCAAAAAGTTCCATAAATTCCTCCAAATTCGCTGCTACGAATTAATTATTTACAATTTAATTGTAACAGACAACTACACAAAAGTCTGTGTATTTAGCAATATTTGTGAATTTATTCACTCATTTCAGCCAATCAATAGGTTGTCGCCCCTTAGCAACTAAAAAGTGATTTGCTTTTGAGAATGGTTGACTTCCAAAAAAGCCACGGTATGCTGATAGTGGGCTTGGATGGGCACTCATTAAGACGAGATGCTTAGACTCATCAATAAATTGACGTTTCGATTGGGCAAACTTTCCCCACAAAATAAAAACTTTCGGTGCATCATCTTCAGAAGCAATTTGGATCAAACTGTCCGTCAACGGCTCCCAAATTTTCCCTTGGTGCGCATTAGCCTGCCCTTCTGGAACTGTTAAGACAGCATTTAGTAGCAATACACCTTGTGTGGACCAGCTGGTTAAATCATGTGATTGACGAGGCCCAACATCTGTCGAAAGCTCTTTTAAAATATTCTGTAAGGAAGGTGGTGCTGGCACGTTTTCAGGAACTGAGAAGCTCAATCCTTGGGCCTGACCAATATTGTGATATGGATCTTGCCCCATGATGACCACTTTCGTCTCAGGCAAAGGTGTTTTCTCAAGAGCAGCAAATATATTTTTTTGCTGTGGAAAAATATGAGCATCTTCCCGGTAAGTTGATTGAATAAACTGCGCGACTTGTTTTAAATACTCAGGATTTAACTTGGCCTTAACAGCTGGTGCCCAAGTTGTATGTGATAATGGCATTTTCTTCTTCTTTCGTGATAAACTTGTAATTGAATACGAGGTTTGCAAATGACAAAATATTACTTACGTCAACGACATAGTATTAATGATGGCGTCAACATTGTTTTCGACCAAGATTTTAAAGCGTCTTATTTAGTGTCTGGCCGTTCTGGTAAAAAATCTGACGAAATTCAAGTTCAAGACATGTCCGGTCGCGTTTTGGTGCGCATCCGCCAAACATCTTATGGTATTATACCAAGATTTACCCTCAACTACCGTGGGCATATCGTCGGGTCAATTAGTTTTACACTAGGCCATATTAGTGACTTTGTTTATGTTCGACATTTAAGCTGGTTAATATCTGGTAATTTCATTGCAAATCGATACTTCATATACCACAATACCAAAAAATTGCTTAGTGTGAAACCGGAAAATCGACCAGATGGTCTATATAATCAATTGAATGTCACATTTGATGCTCAGGCTCCTGTTCATATTGCAATTGCAGCGTTACTCGATATTTGGGGCGTAAAATCAAATCCATTAAAACACTTTAACTGGCTCAAAGGGCCAAATAACTTATCCTATCGCTCAACATACACAAAATAAAAAAGCATGATGTCTCAATTAGCGACTCATGCTTTTTTATATTAAATCATCTCCAAGTGCAATTGTTGTGGCTTTGCCCAACCCATTTTACGCATGAAACGATAACCAACAAATGAAACAATCACGGGAACACCTACACCGATAATCATGTAAGCAGCAAATGCAGCAGGATTTGAACCAGCCAATGCCAACGGAACGATAAATGAATTAAATCCAATACCAGCCATTGAGAAAGGTGCAGTAACATTAAACGCGATTGTTGCGATTGGTGCAGCAATTGCTGCGCCAATCATTGGTGGAATAATCAAGGCAGGATTTTCAGTCAAATTTGGAAATTGAATTTTTGGTGTAACAATACCTTGAGCAATTGTTGCGCCAATTTTATTTTCATGAAATGACATTGCAGGGAAGCCAACGAATACAGCCGTTGTACCGATTAAGATTGCTCCTGCAGCCTCTGGTGAAGTTACACCTGTTGCACCAATTGCCACAGCTAAAGCTGCTGCGGAGGCTGGTGTCATGGTCATTGCACCAAAGGCCATTGCAACAATGGCTGTACCAATAATTGGATTAACTGCAACACTCGAAGCAATAAACTTTCCGATTGCGACCAATGCCGGTGTCGTAACAGCTGCCAAGTAGTACCCTGACACCGTGCCAACAATTGTGGTCGCCGCTGGTACAATGACCATATCTAATGGTGTCTTACCACTCAACCACTTACCAAACAATACGGCAATCACACCAGCCATAACAGCTGAAATTGGTTGTCCAGTGGTCATTATGGCTGAACCAGCAGCTTGTGCACCAGCGTATCCGGTTGCTGTTACACCCTCCACGGCTTTATCTGTGAAGAAAACAGCGTTGGCACCAACCGCTGAGGCAGCCATCGCACTAAACATAACCATTGTATTCGTTTTCATTTGTGATGCAATCGCAGCGCCAAATGCTGCTGGTAACATAATTTTAGTGATTGCACCCATTTGGACCATCGGTGCCCAGTGGATGAATCCTGCAATCGTCTGCAGCAACAATCCCATACCCAAGGTAACCAAAATGGCGTTTGAGACAGCTGCACTGACTTTATAAACAGTGTCACGAACTGACTCTTTTTCTTGAGCTACTTTTTCTTTAATTTGATCTGTATTAATTTTATGTTGTGGTGTAATTGCGTTTTGTGCCATGTTATTTCTCCTGTTTAATAACTTAATTCCAATATGAGCTACTAACAATCGTTGAGAAAAATAAAACGTCCCAACGATTGCTCGTTAGGACGTTTCCTACCTAACCAGCTACTCTGACTCTTTTAGTAAAGTCTAGTAGCTGATTATTGCTCAAATAACAACCTACTAGACTCAAATGAGAAGGAGGTTGAGGAGGAGTGCGTTATTTTGATGTGCTTGTACATTTTTAGCCATGATGCGTCTCCATTTTTTGAGCGAATTACTCGCTTGTTTCTATGAGTAATAATATACCCTAATAACATTTATATGTCAATACTTTTTTATAAATCTAATAAAACTCTCCAAAACTATAGTATAATAAACAAGGAGGAAAAATATTATGAAACAGATATTTCAATTTATTGGGGCCGTGGTTACAGCGATTATTGGGCTGTTAATTTTGATTCCTGTCATTTTAACAATTATTGGCGTAGCAGTTCCGGTCGTACTTAGCGTTATTGGCATTGCACTCTTCGTTGCCTTAATTATAGCTGCTGTTGCTGGCATTATTGGCTTAGTTGCATTTTGGCGTTTCAGAAAAAATATCAAAGATAACGAATTTGAGTTTGTTAGAAATGGTAAACATTTCAACATACATATTAGTAAGGACGGTACCAAGGTAAACCATCGACGTGATGTAACAAATGACGATGAAGATTAAACTAGCGCAATATGCTCAGCAATTTTCTGACAACCCAGATACGTTGGTTAAAATAAATGCAGCTCGTAAGGCATTACAGTCCCTTGCTCAGCATACTTTACCCGAAAACCCCCTACCTCAACTTAGTTTTTCTAGTCAAGATATTCTATCCGATTTACGACTGATGCCTCTTGATGATTTACTTTCTGAATTTCGACAAACAATTATTAAGTCTTTTGGCGTCTGGCATTTGCCAAATAAGCTTTGGTTATCGGATTTAAATCAATTTATTGATGGCCGACGAGTTTTAGAAATCATGTCAGGAAATGGCGTTATTTCTAGCCAATTGCGCCTTTTTGGCAATAACGTCATCGCAACAGATAACTTCGACTGGCACGGTCAAGATATACAGCATCCTGATTTATGGACAGAAGTTATCTGTTTAGATGCATTGGAAGCTATAAAAGCAATGTCCTATGATGTGGTTATTCTAAGCTGGGCACCTGATACAGATGAAACGGACTGGCAAGTTCTACAAGGCCTACGTGCGCAACACTTTAATGGTGATTTTATTGTCATTGGTGAAAAAAATGGCGCAACCAATTCACAATTATTTTGGCAGAATGCAAAACTAGCACGCCCCAAAAAATTAAATCAACATCATCAACCATTTGATTTTATTAGTGATCAAGTTTGGTTAGTACAATAAAAAAACGATCTGGCGATAGAAATTATCACATGATCGTTTTTTATTTGTACTTTTCTTCTAAGCCGCTCATCCAGTGACCAGCCCATACACCGAGGATGAATAAGATAAAACTTATAAATCCGCTCATTATGTTAAAGCCACTATAATCAGCGACTGGTGGAATAACAATTAAAAGCGTTGACACCACAACAATACCTAAAATGAAATGGTATACCTTAGCATAATAGTGATGTAAAAGATAGTTCATTAATTTTGAAAAAAGGATTAATGTCAACATACCACCAAGTGCTATTGGCAAAAATACACTTATATCAGCACGTTTAAATCCGGCTAACATTGGGTCAAATAATCCTAGGTATAGCAACAGGTTTGATGGACTTAATCCCGGGACAATAACGCCTAACGCGATTAGTGCCCCCGCCAACATCCAAGAAAAGAAATTAATTGGCATCGTCCCAAAGATGGCCGTCATATTATATAGGAATAATCCACCAGCAACTATTGTGACGATGAATAATATCCAATCGCTCGGGCTCCGCCCATGCTTGCCACTTTCCTTTGTCAGAGCTGGTAAAGTACCAACAATGGCACCAGCAAACCCCCACAAAATAATTGCTTTATATTCAACAAGCAAAAATTCTAATGGTCGGCTTAATAAAATAATACCAGCGATACCACCCAAACCCACTGGTAGAAAAAACCAAAAATCTTTCTTAAAATTCTGCCTCAAATGCGCCATGAAGTTCAGCATTCGTTCGTACAAGCCAAGAATTGCTGCTAATACGCCACCGGATACACCAGGAAGAATAAACCCTAGAGCAATGAATATCCCTTTGAAAAAGCGTATAAACCACTCTTTAATGTTACTATTGTTCATCAGTAGCACCTCAATATAATGTATATTATTGTTCTAAGTATTTTACGGCATACTGCCAATTACACTAAGCTTAAAAAAACTTAATATTCCATTAAAGCTAGGAATGGCACTTCACCAGCTTTCATAATTTTTTCACGGCCTTGCAAGCTTTCTAATTCTATAATAAAAGCTACACCAGCAACGATGCCACCAAGTTTTTCAATAATTTCACGTGTAGCATTAATAGTGCCACCTGTCGCTAGTAAATCATCAACAATCAGCACACGTTGTCCTGGCTTAATAGCATCTTTATGAATTTCTAACTCATTAACACCACCATACTCTAATGTGTATGATGCTGATACAGCTTCACGAGGTAATTTGCCACCTTTACGAGCTGGAACAAAGCCGATATTCATCGCATACGCCAGCGGAGAACCTACAATAAATCCACGTGATTCAGGACCAGCAATTAAATCAACGTTTAAATGTTTAGCAAAATCAGCAATAGCATCTACTGCTTGCTTATAGGCCACACCATCACCCATCAATGGTGAAATATCACGAAAACTAACACCTGGTTCGGGGTAATCTTCAACTGTTGCAACAAAATCATGTAAATCTACTGTCATTCTAAATCTCAGAGCTATCGCTCATACTTTCTTTTTAACGATTTGCCAAATACTTTTGGTATGTTATTGACGTGGTTAAGGGTTTTTGTGCTGCTCCCGAAATAATTGTAACAAATCCATTGGTAACATGCACGAATCCTAATTCAATAAATACTTGAATCATAATATTCAAATCGTTCTTATTGATATTTAACTGTTTCGCTATTTTATCCAAGTTCTGCGCAAAATTTAGATCCTGATGTGCGTAAATGAATTTATATACTTGAGCAAAAAACTTTTTATGAGCAGCATTTTCATCAGTTGCCTCTGATGTATTAATAGCAGTTAGTAGAAGCTGTATCGTTTTGCGCCCACGGAAATAATTAATGCCCAGAGTCGCAGCAAATGATATCCCTACTGGATTAGCAACCATAGGCACCCAATCTGGATGGTTAAAGCCAACTGCTTCAACATTATTTTCTAAAGCTAACTTAATATGTTGCTTTAAGTTTCCCATGGTTGTTACTTTATTAATTTTTGGTTGCTGCAATCCAAACACTGGTTGCTGATTTCCAGTACCGAAGGGTTCAAGCAGGCGTAGTTCTTCATACGTTTCAGTGCTGATTTCATTAACCGACAGTGTCGTATTAATACTAATCGGCTTGGCATGAATTTGTAATTTAGCTGAGTTCAAACGAACTTGCTCTTTTAATACATCTAGTTGCTCTGGGAAAATAGCTAGTCCTAGTGCACTGGCATGTCCACCAAACGTATCATACAAATCGTGAAAGGTATTCATAAATTGATAGAGGTCAAAATCACCAAAAGTCCTACCAGATCCTTTATAAACACCATCCGTTAAACTTAAAACAATTGTTGGTTTTTGTAATAGTTCCACCAATCGACTAGCCACAATACCCAAAATTCCTTGATGCCAATCTTGACCAGCAATAACCAAGACTTGATCATTTTTGTATTCGTCTGACAAAGCCATTTGTTTTGCAGACCCAAATACCTCTTCAACAATTTCTTGACGTTGCGCATTAATGGCCTCAACTTCAGAAGCAATGGCAGTTGATTCTTCTGGATCTTGACTTAACAAAAGTTGTAGAGATAAGCTAGCATCCCCTAGTCGACCAACAGCATTTAAGCGAGGGGCAATCTTAAATGAAACGGTTTCTGAAATAACTGGTTCATTATCTTTCTTACCCGCATTTTTCAAAACTGCGGTTAGACCCGGACGTGGCGAAACATTAATTTGTTTCAATCCCCATGAAACTAGAACCCTGTTTTCGTCAGTCAAAGACACCATATCAGAAATTTCACCTAACGCAACGAGATCCAACAACTCAGTTGGTAGCTCTGTTTGATCCTCAACTGGTTGACCTTCATTTAATAATGCTTGGGCAACTTTGAAAGCAACACCAGCGCCAGATAAATCACCAAATGGATACTGGCCTTCTGGATGTCTTGGGTGAATAACGGCATAAGCGTTTGGCAATGTGGCAGGCATTTCGTGATGATCAGTAATAATGACATCAATACCTTGACTCATCGCATATTCAACAGCTTCTTGACCACTAACACCGTTATCTACTGTCACAATCAATTGTGCACCATCAGCAATAAGTTTTTTATACGTATCAATATTTGGCCCATAGCCATCTGAAAAGCGATTAGGTATGTAAGGTGTTACATATGCCCCCAATACTTCTAAGGCTTCAACCATAATTGCTGTACTAGTGACACCATCCATATCATAATCACCGTACACAACAATCTTTTCACCACCAAAAGCTGCGTCCTGTAGACGCTCAATGGTTCTATCCATATCATGAAGTAACATGGGATCATGCAATTGTTCTACACTTGGTTGTAGATATTTAAAAGCTGCTTCTGGATCTGTATAACCCCTTTGAGCCACAATTGTTGACATAAATTGACTAATATTTAGTTGTACGCTTAACTGCCGAACAACCTTTTCACTTGGTTGTGGCAGAATGTTCCAATTATTTTGATTCATTACTATCTTTCTTAAAAGGAATATCAATAATGTCAAAGTCGCGTGCCACATACGTGTTAGCAAAGTTGCGACGGACATCGTGTATTAATTCTTTAACCATCGGCCCAATATAACGAGCTGAAAGATGTGTCAATACTAACTTGTTTACATGTGCCCGACGAGCCACACTTGCAGCATTTGCACTTGTTGAATGGGCATGGGCTTTGGCCATTTTCGCCTCTTCTTCGCTTGAACCATAGGTACTCTCATGCACCAGAACATCGGCATTTTTTGCTAACCACTCTACATTATCATTAGGACGAGTGTCTAAAATGAAAGTTACTATACGACCTTTTTGAGCTTTACCAATGAAATCATGACCATTAACGATACGCCCATCTGGTAGTGTAACTGTTTTTCCTGCTTTGAGTTGTCCATATACTGGTCCAGAAGGAATATTTTCCTGCTTTAGTTTATCAACTAATAGTTCGCCTGGATGATCTTTCTCTATCACACGAAATCCCCAGGTCTCAATACGATGACGCATTGGTGCGGCAACAACTTGAAAAGTATGATCTTCAAAGATGACACCTTCAGTTAAGTCAACATACTCAATTGGATACGATAGACGTGTTTCGGAAATTCGTAGTGCCGTTTGAACAAATTCTTTAACACCCTTAGGCCCATATATAGTTAAGGGCTCATTTTTATCAGCACCTTGAAAGGAACGTGAGCTTAAGAATCCTGGCAATCCAAATATATGATCACCATGCAAATGTGTAATAAATATTTTTTCAACTTTACGTGGTCGCAAAGTGGTTTTTAAAATTTGATGTTGCGTTGCTTCACCAACATCAAAAAGCCACACAGCATTGCGTTCGTCTAAAAGGCGAAGCGCAATACTTGTAACATTTCTAAATTTAGATGGTTGGCCAGAGCCAGTCCCGAGAAATTCAAGTTGCATTCATTTTACCTACTGAGCGCTTTCTTAATAACGTTCATAACTAGTCAATTATAACAAAAAATGAGCGTTTCCGCTCACTTTCATATCATTTAGATTGAATTTATCTTAAAATATATTGGTTAAATTCAATTCCACTTATCAGCTTTAAATTGCAAGCGTTGTGCCATTTCTAGTGCTTCTCGTTCTGGATCCTTCTTGTAAAAATCCTGGTGATACTCTTCTGCTTCATAAAATGGTTTGGCATCTTCAATTTTCGTCACGATGGGTTCATCAAAACGATTTGAAGCTGCTAATGCGGCTCTAGATTCTTCAGCAATTTCACGTTGTTCAGGACTATTTACAAAAATCACTGGACGGTAGTTATCACCGCGGTCTTGGAATTGACCCATTGCATCAGTTGGATCAGTCTGTTCCCAATATATTTCGACTAGTTCACGATAACTTATTTTTTCAGAATCAAACCAAATTTTAACAGCTTCTGTGTGTCCAGTAGTATGTGTTAGTACTTGCTCATAAGTTGGATTTTCAACATGACCACCAGTATAGCCTGAACGAACCTTTTCTATGCCATCCAAAGAATCAAATGGTTGAACCATGCACCAAAAGCAGCCACCAGCAAATATTGCAGTTTCTATTGCCATGTTATTTCTCCTTACAAATTAAAAGTAAAAGCAGTTACACTCATTTTACTTTAATTAAGATTAAATTTCAAAAGTTTCCTGTTTTTTAGCTAACTTTGTTCGCTCAATATCTTCTTTAGCGTGAATTAATCTTGTTACCAGAGCATTAAATGGCATAGCTACATCATGTTCAGATCCTAATTTAGCGAAGTAACCGTTTAAAAAATCGATCTCTGTATGTTTACCAGCTTTAATATCTTGATACATTGATGGGTAATGATTTCCAGCATTTTCAGGTCGTATGAGTAGGGCTAAATCCTTCATGATCGCGTTTACATCAACGTTAATTCCCTCTAACTCACCAATTTTTTTTATTTCATCCAGAATATTTAGTGATAAATCCATACCATTTCCAGCCATACCGAACTCTGCAATATTTGCATCTAACAAAACTGTTAACGGATTAAGAACAGAGTTAATTCCCGCTTTATGCCAAATTGCTTCAATAACATTTTGAGATAATGTCACATTGAGACCAGCCTTATTCAGAGCCGATACAATTGGTTTAGCGTTAGCCTCACCGATTGCCTGTAATTTGATGGACCCAGTTCCCGTCACGCGAATTTCACCAGGATTAATTAATTCTGATGTCCACAAAGTCACACCAGCCAAAATCTGATTGCGATTAACATGCTTTTCCATGACCTCAATATTACCAAGACCATTAGAAAGAACCAACAGCTTGGTATTCTTAGTAATAATGTGCTTGATATCTGTTAACATCATATCTAATTGAGGGGTCTTCGTTAACAAAATAATAAGGTCAAACTTACCATCAATTTCTTTAGCTGTCATAACAGGAATATAATATTTTTTTGTTGCCCCATCATCTTGATGCACTGTTAAACCATCTGTGCTTATGGCAGCAATATGTGCAGCCCAGCCATCAATTCCTGTAACTTCATGGCCAGCTTGTTGTAACATCACACCAACTCGAGCGCCTAAAGCACCAAACCCTGCTATTGCTATTTTCATAATTTTAGAAGCGTGAGCAATCAGGTATTTATTCACAATACCTGAAATAGCTAAACGCATTTCCTCCATATCTGTTTGCTAGTTCTGTTACTTTTTCTCACAAAACTTTTTACTGTTCTTCACTCTTTATATTATCCAGCAAGTCCCGCTCTTGTTGCGTTAACTGCCGCTTTTCTAATAAATCAGGTCGGCGTAAATAAGTACGGCGTAATGACTCCTTTAATCGCCACTCAGCAATTTTGGCGTGATTACCACTAGTCAAGACTTCCGGAACCATTCGTCCCCTAAAATCAGCCGGTCGTGTGTACTGCGGAAATTCTAACAAACCATCTTCAAAAGAATCTCCCTCAGCACTTGCCGCATTACCTAAAATTTCGGGCAGAAAACGTACTGTGGCATCGATAATAACCATCGCGCCGAGTTCTCCACCTGTCAAAACATAGTCACCTAGTGAAATTTCATCATCGACTAATTCTCGAATGCGCTCATCATACCCTTCGTAATGACCAGCAACAAAAGTTAAATGGTCATAAGTAGCTAATTCTTGGGCAACTTCGTGGTTGAACTGTCTACCAGCTGGATCCAACAGGATCACACGTCCTTTGCCACCAGCTTGCTTTTCAACAGAGGCCATCGCATCAAATATTGGTTGTGGTGTTAATAACATGCCAGCGCCGCCACCAAATGGATAATCATCTACGTTATTATGCTTATTTTCGGTGAAATTTCGAAAATCAGTCACTTGAAAGTCTAACGCCCCTTTATCAATCGCTTTGCCAATAATTGATTGGCGCATTGGTGCAAACATGTCGGGAAATAAGCTTAAAACATCTATTCTCATTAATCTAATAACCCTTCTAAAGCGTCAATTGTAATTAATTTGGCGTCAACATCAACTGATTTAACAACATCATCAATCATAGGAATCAAGGCATCTGATTGACCGTCACGTTGAACTATCCAAACATCATTCGCTCCTGTTTCCATAATTTCCTTGACAACACCGATTTTGTTACCATCCAAATCAACCACAGTGCTATCGATAATTTCATCGTAATAGTACTGATCGTCTTCTAATTCTGGACGAGCTGTACCTTCAATATAAACATCATCACCTTTATATTTTTCAATTTCATTAATGTTGGTTACCCCAACAAATAAAACCAACCACATGTTTTTATGTAGTCGTGATGATTGCACTTTGACAGGGATACGTCCCTGTTTTGTATCAATAAATAGATCTGCTCCCTTTTTGAAGCGATCTTGAGCAAAATCAGTAATCGCCATGATTTTCACTTCACCACGAATACCATGTGTGTTTACGATTGTGCCAACTTTAAAATAATTTTCTGTATTAGTCATAAGTCTATTGTATCAGGTTTTACAAACGGAAATACAAAAAAAGTGCGTCATAAAATCTTACTGACGCACTGTTTCTCACTTCTCTAATAGGTTTTCTAATACTAATAATTTTCTTTTAATGTCAGTACCGTATCTATACTTACCCACACCACCACTCTTGGGTAAGATATGATGACAGGCATTAATAATTGGAATAGGATTTTTACCAATCGCTGTCGCTACAGCGCGAACAGCAGTGGGATGATTAATCTTTTTTGCGAACTGCTCGTACGTTAATAATTCATGACAGGTATTTAGGGCCTGCCATACCTCTCTTTGAAAGGCAGTGGACTTAAGGTACCCAATCTTAATCCGCGAGAAATCAATCTTTTCACCAGCAGCATACGCTCGAAAAAGACTTGTTTCTGGCAATACTTGCTGTTCTAATTCATATTCTGGAAAGTCATTTAAAAATTCGCTAACACCATCATCAGCTAGACTAATGCACACAATTTGATCATTCTTTTTAAATAATGTTAGTTTACCGTTTAAAAAAGAGATTGTTTCATATTTTATCATTACTTCACCATGACATTTTTGTGTAAAACCCAATAAGTAATATTTATTGTCTATTTTACACTAATTACTCGACCGACATTCAAAGCAATTAATTGTGGATCACCAACCTGATAACCAACATATTCCCGTTGAAGTGCTTGTTGATACAAATGAAGTTGTCCCTTATATCGTGCCTGCAATTTAGCCAAGTCTTCATCTATTTGAGCATTCCGAACAAAGTCGGTTTTATAATCAAACAATGTGATTGTTTGCGATGCTTCATCAACAAAATACCCATCAATAATACCATGAATTAACACTGGTGCAGAATCCTCTAGTGTGTCATAAATATCATTAGCTGGCATAATCATAGCAAAAGTAGCTTCTCTGTGCAACGTCTTCTGGTGAGCAATGATTTGTTTGGCAAAGTCGGATTGCAAAAATGCAAGAATCTCATCAATTTCAATTAGTGGTGCCACGCTAGGCAAAATTCTTTTATTTTCAACCAATTCGTCACGTAATTTTTCTATGCTCTGTACTGTATTAATTTTGGTAAAATCAATCAACTGTAAGATCAAATGTGTTGCCGTTCCTACCGCAGAGCTTGATGGTTTTTGCGAACCGTCATTCATGAAATCTGGTAAAGGTAACTCGTCAACCTTCAAAACATTAGCAGGTTGTAATTGTCCATTTTCAGTAATAACGGCCGTCTGCATTTGACCAAGATCCGGGTCCTCAAAGATTTGTTTGATTTCACTCACAGATTGATACGCCGCTGTTTGTGTTGCTTGTAAGTTAGCATATTGATAATTCAAAATTGTTTTAGCTCGATCAAAATCCATCGGCGAATAGGTTCCATCCTCAACTAATTCACTCCCTTCAGCACTCGCTATTGGTGCATGAATTTCGTTTTGATTCGTGAGTGTAACAGCCACCTTTCCTGTTAATGGTGTTTCAGATCCCACTAACCTTGGTAATTGACCATCACCAAGCCAATCTTCTAGTACTTTGCTTTTTGTACGAGCTAAACTCATAATAGTCCATTTTAGATATGAATCGGCTTGTAAGCGCAAAAATTCAGGTAAAAATTGCCCATTGGCGTTCTTGGATTGCTGCCACAAAGATTTTAAGGATTGGTTTCCTGCTTCTCCCTTAACTTTCACCGAACCAATGATAAACAATTGCTGTTCAGCTCTCGTCAGGGCAACGTATAGGAGGCGCATTTCTTCAGACCAACTCTGTCGCTTTAACGCCTGCTGCACTACCAGCTTTTGTAGTGTAGGTATCATAACCAAAGCATCTGGTTGAATATACTCTAACCCTATACCTTCATTTTTTTGAATCAATAGGCCGCCCTTTAAATCCTGGGTATTAAATGATTTATCAAATTCTGGTAAAAATACAATTGGAAATTCTAATCCTTTTGATGCATGGATGGTCATAATCCTTACAGCTTGAGCATCCGTTTCTTGTGCTGCTTCGCCTAAATCGCTGTCACCAGACTGCAGCTGTTCAATATATCTAATAAAACGGAACAAACCGCTATGCGTATTATTTTGATAGGTACGCGCATATTCGTATAACGCATGCAAATTTGCTTGTCTTTGTGCACCTCCCGGCATACCAGCAACGTAATCAAGCCACGCCGTATCATCATAGATAGCCCATATTAATGCTACTAAATCGTTTTGTGTCGCAATTGCATGCCACTTTTCAATTAAATTGAGGAAATTTTGCGCTTTTTGATCTTGTTGCGCGTAAGCTTGCAACGCTGTCCAGTAATCATGCATTTTATCTGCAATACGAATTGCCGCCAACTCATTCTCATCAAAGTTAAAAACTGGAGAACGTAACACCGCGGCTAATGGAATATCCTGATGTGGATTATCTATGACGCGCAATATATCGAGCATCAGATACACTTCCATCGTCTGAAAATAATTACCGACACCTTCAACTTGAACGGGAATTCCCGCCGCACGTAAGGTTGACACAAGGTCAATATAGCCCGACTTAGCTCGTGTCAAAATGGCAATATCACTGTACTGCACTGGGCGAAGACCGGCTGGATCAGCTTTACGATCGAATATTGAAGTTTCACGTAGCTTCAGTATTCTTTCGGCTAGCAAAGCATATTGGGCCTGCCTTTTCTCAAATACTTCCGTATCAGTTTCCAAATCTTCTTCAGTGTCTTCGACAATAATGTCCATATGAAATACAGCAGGTACATCATCTGGATAAGCGGCTTTCGGAACTAGTTTTGCCTCACCCGCGTAGGCAATATCTCCAAGTGTTTCATCCATTATTTGCGTAAAAATCAAATTCGTAATATTGGTGACGTTGTTTTGCGATCTAAAATTATCCGCTAAATCAATACGAATATCATCGCTTTCTTTTTTCGCAAATTGTTTATACTTGTTTGTGAACAGAGATGGTTCTGCTTGACGAAAGCCATAAATACTTTGCTTCACATCCCCAACCATATACATATTATTCCCGTTCGAGACACTAGTTAACAGAGTTTCTTGTAATTGGTTGATGTCTTGATATTCATCAACTAAAATTTCATCAAATTGCCCTTGGATTGTTTGTTTGGTAACATCGTCTGATAGTATTGCTAACGCCAAAGTTCCTAAATCGGGGAAATCAAGTAATTTATCTTCGCGCTTGGTCTTTCTAAATGCTTCTCGGAATGCTTGCGTTACGATAATTAACGTATCAATTAGTTTATAAGATTCTTTTTGTACTAGTTGCCATGATTTTTCATCGAGTGCAAAATAAGATGTTATTAATGAATTCATTTGCGATTTGACGCCAACAACCTGCCCTTTAATCTGTCGAGCCATTTCAAGCGTGGCTGACAAATCCGGATCTTCTTTGATTGCCTTTGTTTGAGAATTAATCTTACCACTTGGTGTGTCTAAAATAGCTTCCCGAAGTTCATCCCAAGGTCCAACCATCGCTTTGTCTTGGATTAATAATAAATAATCTCGGATCTCTAGAAAAGCATCTTGTGTTTTTTTGAGTTCATCAATTCCTGTAATAGTAAGTTGTACTTCTTCAACTTTTTTTATCAGATCCTTGATAATTTCTAGGATAATTGGCCGAATGCTGTGTGTATATAACGCTGTTGCTGTCAGTGGTTCCCCTGTCACTTCATAAGGTTCACGTAGCTTCTCTAACCATTCATTTCCGTCAGCGCGGGCTTCTGCAAAATCTGATAACTTTAAAATGATTTTCTGTAACTGGTCATCTTGATTTGGATTACCAAAATTATTTACTAATGTTAAAAACTGCTCATGATGAATATTATTTTCATCATAAAAATCAGCTAACACATCAGCTAACACATCTTGTTGCAATAATTTACGTTCAGCCGTATCTGACAATAATCGAAATTGTGGGTCTAACCCAATGACGTGGTAATACATTTCAATAATTCGTAAAGCATACGCATCTATGGTTGAAATGTTCGCTGCTGGTAATATCAAGAGTTGCTCTTGTAAAAAGCGTTTTTGACTTTCATCAGCTACCTTTAAACGTTTTTCAATAGCGACTTCTAAACGTTCCCGCATTTCTTTTGCAGCAGCGTTTGTGAAAGTTACAATTAAAAATTTTTCGACACTCACACCACTTAAAATTTTTTGAATGAGACGCTCAATTAAAACAGTCGTCTTTCCCGACCCGGCTGATGCAGCAACTAGAATATTATGACCCTTTTCTTCAATTGCACGTTGCTGATTTTTTGTGAATTTGGTTGCCATTAATCTTGACCCCCTTTCAATAATTTAATGATTGTGTTTTTATCAGCTGGCGACTGCACTTTATAGGCATCACCCAAAGCACGATCAAAACGGATAATATCAAGATAAGGAGAATAAGTCAATCCACCTTCAACTGGCATAATTGGAAAATACCCAGACAAAATGAGATCTCCCGCAGTAATAATATTTTCACGATTACGCTGTAGTAATAAAGCAAACTCATCTGGATCAACTGCGTCTACACCAATCTTTCCTAACGCACCGTTTTTCAGTAATACTACTGGATAGTGAGCTGATTTTTCTTGTGGTTCTAAAGTTGTCAGCGCAGAAACATACGCTGGCTCAGAAATAAAAAGACCACGATACTTAAAAGTTTCTGGCATTAATTTGCCAGTAAATAGCGCATTAAGATCTGTTTTATCCGTTATTTTGGTTTTTTCTGGAGATATTTTGGCAAAAAAAGCACCTCCAATAGTCGCGACACCAAGCTTTTCTGCGCTTTGTTGGGCAGCGTCCCAATAAGTTAACAATTGCATTTGCAAACCATCGTAAGCTTGACCCCAATTAAAGGTTTTGCCATTTGATTTATAATCAATGATTGTACCGAATTCGCCATTTACATCTTGCTTATCAAAACGATCAAGTTTACCACGCACTTGCATACGTGCAAAAGAAAGTGGTGGTAATGACTCCTTTGAAAAACCAAATAGTTGCTCAACTGCTTCTGGTTTGCTCGTATTTTCTCGTGCCGCAGCTTGTAAATTCAGTACTAGCGTTTCACAGACACGTGTCAAATAGTTTGTAGTTGCCCGCATTTTGCCAGAGTCATTTAATATTTCAAACGCTGGTAACGTTAATTGACTCTGCATATGTTGTCGCACTAAAGCACGTAATTCATCCCCAGTGATATCGCGTAAACTTTTATTTTTTACAATTAATTCATGGAGCACATTTTCAAAAACCGCATGATAAAGCGTACCAGTTTGAGCCACATTCAGTTCGTTCGTTGCGCGCTCTTGCAACTTCAAACCGTACTGGAGAAAATAAGCAAATGGATTACTATAATAACTTTCCAACTGTGATATAGAGACGTTTAGTCGTTCACCAAACAAAGCCGAGATAAATTCTGGCTTTAATTTTGTAGTATTATTTTGATAATTTGGTGCTGATAACACACGTTCAAGTCTATCTTGCATTGTATTGGAAATAACATTTTGGACGGCTTTAAAAGCTGCTGTCTGGCCGTAAACAGGTAAAATTTTAACCAAATCAGACAAAGTTGCTCTTGCTGTCCCAACATATTGCTTTAATAGCGATGCCGCGCTACTTGGTATACTACCGATTACCTCTACTTCACTATTAAATGTATCTACTAATCGTTTGAAAAACGGTGACATTTCTGCTAGTTGTCCACTTGGTTCCAAAATTGGGTAAGAAAGTGTTATTGACCCGATGGAGCTCATCAAACTTCCATAAAAAAGAAGGTTTTCTTCTGCCATCTGCTGTTGTGCAGTGTTTTGCAAATAACGCGGATTAGTTCCTGACTGCAAAGCAGGTTGCACAATTGATCGCTCAGCATCATTGATCAGCGCTGCATTTTTTACTTGTGCTGGCAAATTCTGACGTGTGCCACCAATAAAATAAAGTTGTTTATACTGCGTATTTTGAACAATTCCTGCTTCTGAAATCATTAATTGGTCCAAATTATTCGGTATACCAGAAAATTTTGCGCCAGACAAACCAGCTTGCAACGTGGTCACTATATCAGTGAGTGATACACTACGCTCGCCATCAATTTCAACCATCTCGTCTAAAGTTTTTGTCAGCATTTGCCAAACTTCTTCACTCTGCTGTGAACGAGATAAATTTCCTTGTGCAATAAAATCATCACGCTGTTCTAAAAGAGCATCGGTTACATGATATTTTTGTAACCATAACACGAGATGCGTCACCGACTGACGCAAATTTTTAGCCATTGCAAATCCGTCATCCAACTCATCAAAAGCTTCGACAATAAAGTGGCGTAGATATTCCAAGCGGTTGTTAACTTTTTCGTCTTCTGAAATTTCTGTATCATCGTCATCTCGCGTCACTTGAAAAAGTTTAAATGGTCGTGAAAAATCACGCCACCTTGATTCATATGGTCGATAAGCATATAAATAGTTATCCATGTGCGAAACGATATCAAAAAACTCGTCGTGTGAAACAATTTTATTTTCAAAAGTTGGTCGTAACAATCCTGTCTTTAAAATCGCCAACATCGTCTGATACTGAAATTTATTAGGTGCTAACAAGTTCAATATTAGCTCTACCAAGGGATGATTCATCATATTCACATCCATATCTAAAAAATATGGTAATTCAAATTGCGACATGACTGCTTCTATATGTGCTTGATACGGTGTTAAATCTCGTGACAAAATAATAATATCACGTAAATGTAATGTTGGATCATCAACTAGTGAACGCCTAATACGTCGTGCTACTTCTTTAATTTCAGTAATTGGATTTTCGGCCGCAAAAACATTCAAGTGTACCTCATCTCGTGAGCCAGTAAAATTGCGGTACTCACCCAGGCACGCCCAAGCGCCTAAAACCTGTTGCGCGGTCCTTGATAGTGGTCTCATTTTTGTAGCAGCAGTAATAGCCACTTCTTGCTGTGCAGTACGTGCTGTTATGGATAATTGTTCAACCGTTGTCATTGGTTTAAAGAACACATCACCTTCTCGTTGTTGACCCATTTTTTCAGGGTCACCGAGGATACCCATTGTCACTGGGTAAGTAGTAATTAATTGATTGACTACCATCATTTCTGCACTTGTAAACCCATTAAACCCGTCAAAATAAAATGCAACGTTAGATAGTTTAAGATCAGCCAACTGTTTTGCAAAGGCAATCAATGTTTCCTGTCCTGTAATTTGATTCTCACCCATGCGAGCATTAAAATCATCAGCCACGATTGCCAAATCATGTAACTTGGCATTAAGTGTTTGCCTCAGAAATATATTATCTGCAGAATTTTCAAGAATTTCTAATAAATTTTCTGGCGTGACATTACTAGCGCGTAACTCGACCAGCTGGGCAACCAATGCAGACACAAAGCCACTTTTTGTTTGCATCCGTGAGAACACTGGTAAATTATCTGATTGTTCACGTAAAATATTTGAAACAATCATAAATAATCCCGTCGGTTCGACGATATCTGGTTGCCAATCTGGTGTGTTTTTCATTAATGCCCAAGCTAAACGGGTTAATGAGTAGACTTGCAAACGACTTTGCGCATACAACTCACTGTCGTCGTTACCATTCATTATTGAAAAACGCTGCAGTACATTGACCTCACTATCGAATTTCACATGATTAGGGACAATATAAAAAACTGTCAGCAACTCATTTTGACGAAATTGCTGTTGAATCATTGTCAACATTTCGGATCTTAAGTCATGTTGACCATTACCCATTACAACATTGAGTGACATTAACTCAATCTCTCTTCCTGAACATAGTTAATTGGTAGCCATTCTAACACGCGTTCAATTTGTTTGTTCCAATAATACCATTCGTGTGTGCCAGGTGCTGTTTCGTATGTAATATCATAATTCAATTGCTGCAAAGTTGATATAGCAACATCATTAATGGGCTTCAAAAAATCTTGTTCTCCTATCCATGCATATAGTTTTGGTCGCTTGTGACACATCTTGGCGAGAGCTAAAATATCATTTTTAGAACCAGCAAAATCATCAAAATCGCCAAAAATTCCTTGCCAATATGAAAGCTTTTCCATGTTTAAAAAGTCTTCTTGTCTCGGATTGCCTACTAATGCTCCGGAAAGAGAGGCGGCATAACTGAATTGATTTGTTCCCAAGGCCAACTTAAACGCACCGTAACCACCCATTGACAGTCCGGCTACGAAATTTTTTTCTCTTTTAGTTGATATTTGTGGAAATAAGCTAGCTACTTTTTCAGGTAGCTCACGTGCCAATGCATCAAAATAGTTCAATCCATAGGTTGTGTTAGTATACCAAGCTAAGTCAGTAGACGGCATTACAATTGCCACAGGTGTTTGCCTTACTAAACGTTCAATTGATGTCCGACGTTGCCAAATTGCATGATCACCTGACATACCATGGAGAAGGTACAATACAGGAATATCCTTCAAAGTTTCTGTTGTCCAAGTTGGGTTATGATCTGATAATTCGGGTAGAATAACATTCATCACACGATCCATACCAAGCACTTTTGAATAATAATTAACTTCTAAAAAAGCCATGTCACACCTCTTTCCATTTACTATTAATGTTATTTTAACAGAAAAAGCGCACGATTGTTCGTACGCTTTTCTAATTCCTATGACTATTTACTTTAACCCATCAATCGTTATTTTCTCGATTGTCGCAATCTTCGCATCATCTAACATATTTGCTTTGAAACTGACTTTATCGCCTTCTTTTAAGAATACAGCCTTAGGCGCATTATCTGCGTCAATCTTAAAGACAGCGGACTGTCCTTCGACCATAAAATTAACAATCGTATTTTTACCATCATTAATTAATGCAACACGTGTTACGCTACCGCTAATGGTTTTATCATACTTTTTGTTCGTTGAGTGATTGTTTGTACTATTTGAAGCTAAATCATTACGATAATCATCAAGTGCCTCTTGGGCATTATCACCATCGACGACAATGTCGTTATCAATAGCATTAATATATACGTACTTTTTAAAGATTCCCTTACTATCTAATAATGAAACAACCCATGTTGGTGTGCCATCAATATTATATAGAATTGGCATTTGTGCTACCCATTTTTTCTCGGGATATATTTTATCTGCAATGCTGATCGCACCATCTGAGTCCATTAGTCCTGAATGGGTGTCACGATAATAAGTTAATTCACCCGTTCGAGCATTAATTAATGAATAACCAAGAGCAGAATCCTGATTATTATTACCAGACGTAAAATCAGTGAAGTACAATAAGTTCCCCTTTGAATCAATTAATGGTGTGATTTGACCCGAAGCATAAACACCATTATCGGTTGGAATTTTCACATCACGTTTTGCGCCAAAAGATGTTTGGTTCCACCAACCCTTTTGATATCGACCATAAAATTCATTCATTTTATTTGCTGCGGAACTTGTAATAGGTGCATCAATAAATTTTGGTGCCTTATTCGCCGCGTAAATTTTCACTTCACCAGTTTGCGCATTCAACACAGCTGTTTTAAATTCATTGAACTTCATTCGTCCTGAAACACCATATTCACGGTATAGTGTTTGAATATAATATGGTGTACCATTCTCATCAATTTCTAAATTCATATTACCCATGCTAGCATAAGTTGGTGCTGACGCATATATTTTACGAGCCGCATCATTATTTAGATACGCCGATGGACTGTATTTTAATCGTTCCTTAACAAATTTTGGTTGTGCGTTAACATCAGTTGCACTAATAATGAAATATCCTGGAACTGATTTATTCTTTAACCATTTGAAAAAACCATTAAACTCTACTGTAGCCACATAAACATATTTACCATTAACTACTTGAGCAGTAATCCCGTCCAATTCATACATGTTTGAATTAGGAATGACGCTAAATTTTTGTTGCATTTTCCTTTTGGCAGTATCAGGTGCCAGCGCAATTGGCATATCCTTAGCGGATGTCAACAACTCCGAAGACCCTTTAGTTTTAGCCGGTATTGAACTATAAACATTGTTAATACTGGTTAGCTTTGTGACAAAAGACATAGCACCTACTGCTATCCACAAAACAAGTGGTGCTACTGCAACAAAAATATAGCGACGAAAGAAATAAGTTTTTGTACGGTCACTCACATCTTTGGCATAATTTTTGCTTCCCCAATCACGAATTTTATCAAAAGAAGCTAATCCAGCATAGCCAATTAAATTAATAATTGCTGCAACAAATGCAAATAAAATATTGACATTGATCAGTGTTGTCATATTCTTTGGCGGCAACTGAATATACAGCACAACATAGGCCAAAATAAATTCAATCAAGGTGCTCAAAATGAACCATTTTACTCTGCGATTCAACGCCACCGCAATGATATTAACAAGCAATGTTCCAATCAAAAATACCAGTGTAACATTTACAAAACTTAGTAACATATTAATTCTCCCTTATTAATGATGTTATTATCGACACACGATATTCGATAAATAAAAACAGTCGCTTCCAATTATAGAAGCGACTGTTTCGTCAGTTATATTAAACAAGTGCTAATAAATCAGCCTTCTTAGCAGATGAAGTATATGCAGTGCCTTGGGCATCCAAATATGCTTTGATTTCTGCAACAGTATTCTTATCTGTAGGCTTCTTAGCTGAAGCTTCCTTAGTTGTTGCTTTCTTAGCTGGCTTCTTGCCTGACTTTGATTCGTTGTACTTTGCCAAAATACCTGCATTGCTCAACAAGTTACGAACTGTGTCAGATGGTTGTGCACCATTACCCAACCATGACAAAATCTTTTCTTCATCCAACTTGATTTCTGCTGGTTGTGAGATTGGGTTATATGTACCAACTGTTTCGATAAAACGGCCATCACGTGGTGAACGTGAATCAGCAATAACGACACGGTAGAATGGACGCTTCTTTGCACCCATGCGCTTCAAACGAATTTTAACTGCCATTGTGGTAGTCCTCCAAATTTCTTTTGTGCTTTTTACACTTTTAATTTACTATATAATTATGCCATATACCAATATATATGTCAAGTAGCATACCTTGACATATATATTTAAAATCAGAAGGGCATTGTTTCAGAGTTACTATTCATCATTGCTATGACGCGCCGTATTAATTTCTTCACTCAAAATAATTAAATTATCTAGTGCTCGACGCGCCAACATTGAATCATGTTTACGATTTGCTGGGTTCGTAATGCCACCAAGTGTGTGTGGTGTGTTTAAATCGTTAATAATTTTTACTAATTCATCTTGCCAAATTTTAAGTTGATCATTTTCGCCCATAAGCCCTACTCCTATAAACACTTTACCCATTATTTTATCAAAATTACAACTAAATAACAAACTAATTACTAAAAACTCACCTTCACTAAACAAATAATTGCCAAACAAAAAAACATTACACATAATAAAAGTGTAATGTTTTTAATTTACTCCAAGCCCTCTGTTACAGCTTCTGGATAAAACTCGCGTATGATTTCAGCTTCATGTTTTGATAATTCTGGGAAAGCTGGATCAGCACCTAAGTCCTCATGGAACATACGATCTCGTGGAGAAACACCGCCTGTTGCATGAGCAACAGCCAACTGCCAACCATCATAATCTTTAGCATTCTCAGCGTCTTGAACATCTTGAACATGCAATTGCGATACCATTAGAAGCAAACGAACATCGGCATGCAATTTTGCTAACCAGTTTTGTTGCTCAGTCGTCAAATACATTGTCAAAGCTGCTTCAGCATTTTTACCAATCAAATCTGCTTCACGCGCTTCTTCTAATATTTTGTTAACTGCATCGCGTAACTTCATAAACACTGCCCAGTGATCAAACAGTGCTGTCGTGTCACCCAAATCCTCTACCTCAGGCATATCTGTCAAGTAAGCAAATTCAGCTGTTTCATGTGGCAAATACTCCCATACTTCTTCAGCAGTATGTGGTAATACTGGCAATAGTAATCGTACAAGATCAGTTAACGTTTTATAAAATACGGTTTGCATAGAGCGTCGGGCATGACTTGTTGGGGCTTCAACATAGACGACGTCTTTAGCAATATCCAAATAAAAGGCTGATAAGTCAACGTTGACAAAATTAATAACACGCTTGAAAATATCATTTAATTGATAATTATCATAGTCATTACGAATATCTGCAACGAACTCATTTTCTAAAGCATAGAAATACTGATCATGTGCAGATAAATCACTGTAAGCAATTGCATCTTTTGTTGGCTCAAAATCAGCTGTATTGGCCATCAAGAAACGCAATGTATTACGCAACTTACGATAATTTTCTGAAACTTGTTTCAAAATTTCATTTGATACAGGCATGTCTTGCGATGTATCAACAGAAATTGTCCACAAACGTAAAATTTCAACACCAAGCTTGTTGGCCACCTCAATAGGAGAAATCGTATTACCCAGTGACTTTGACATCTTGTTACCTTTACCATCAAGGGTAAATCCTTGTGACAAGATAGCCTTGTATGGTGCTACACCATTGACAGCAACTGAAGTGATTAATGAAGAATTAAACCAACCACGATATTGATCAGATCCTTCCAAATACATATCAGCTGGATAGTCCAATTGTGGACGTGTATTCAATACGCCATTCCAGGAAGAACCAGAATCAAACCACACATCCATGATGTCTTCTTCCTTGGTAAATTCACCATTTGGAGAATGTTCATTAGTATAGCCTTCAGGCAACAAATCCTTAGCTTCATGTTCAAACCAATAATTGGAACCATGTTCTGCAAATAAATCGGCAACATGGCTAATGACAGTTTCATCTAAGATAGCTGTCCCATCTTCTGCATAAAAGATTGGTAATGGCACACCCCAAACACGTTGGCGTGAGATGACCCAATCACCACGATCACGAATCATATTGTGCAGACGCACCTTTCCCCATTCTGGGAAATAAGCAACTTTATCTAATTCTGATAAAATTTCACTACGGAATTTTTCAACAGATGCAAACCATTGTGGCACGGCTCGCCAAATGATAGGCTTTTTTGTACGCCAGTCAAATGGATATGAATGCGTGATTTTCTCTTTTGCCAAGAACAAGCGCGCATCGGTTAACTTATTAATCACCGTACCAACAACATCATCGTAAAACTTGCCTTCAAAATCAGGACCAGCATTAGCCGTCATAAATCCTTTGGCATCAACAGTGACATCAGCAGGCAAACCATATTTTTTACCTACATTATAATCATCTTCACCAAAGCCAGGAGCAGTATGGACCAATCCAGTTCCAGAATCTAGGGTAACGTGATCAGCATTCATAACTAGCTCTTCTTGCTCACTATCCCATGGATGGTATGCAGTAATCTTATCAAGTTCTTGTCCCTTGTAAGCAGCGACTGTTTCCCATGATTCCCAGCCAAACTTAGGCGCCACTGTTTCAAGTAAGTCTGTGGCTACAACGAATTTACGGTCCTCCCCAACTGGTTTCACCACCGAATATTCAAAATCAGGACCTAAGGTAATTCCACGAGAAGCCGTCACTGTAAAGGGTGTCGTCGTCCAAACTACAAAGTACGTATCCTCATCCAAGAGACCATGACCATCTTTAACTTTGTTTGCATAAAACAAAGACGTTGAATCAATATCATGATATTCAATTTCAGCTTCAGCCAATGCAGATTCAGAAGACCATGACCAATAAACTGGCTTTGCGCCTTTAAAGATATATCCTTTGGAAACCATGGTACCGAAAACTCGAACTTGTGCTGATTCAAATTCAGGTTGTAAAGTTATGTATGGATTATCCCAATCACCTAACACACCGAGTCGCTTAAAGTCAGCACGTTGTGTATCAACCTGCTTCAGAGCAAAATCTTTCGCCAAATTACGCCACTCATGCTTTGGCATACTTTTGCGATCGTGCCCCAGCTTTGTCAATTGTTGCTCAATTGGTAGACCATGTGTATCCCAGCCTGGAACATACGGTGCATAGAAACCTGCCATATTCTTATAGCGAACAATAATATCTTTAGTAATCTTATTCAAAGCATGACCAATGTGAATATTTCCGTTCGCATATGGTGGCCCATCGTGCAAATTAAAATGTGGTTTCAATTGATTTTGGGACAATCTTTTTTGGTATAAATCCTGTGCATACCATTTTTCTTGACGCTCAGGTTCAGTTTTAGGTAGCGAACCACGCATTGGAAATCCTGTTTTTCCAAGATTTAATGTATCTTTATATTTCATTGATAAATTCTCCTTTTTATCATTTTTTAGCCATTTTAAACAAATTTATTTAAACCATAATAAATATAAAAAGCCCCTATGCTCGAAAGCATAGGGACGCAATAGCGTGGTACCACCCAACGTTTAGCAGCATAAAAATGCTGCCCTCAACTGGGGTTTAACGATCCTCACCGGCTTAGCTTACTAAATATTGATATTCAGCTAAACAAAATAGTAACTGATCTGGTCAACATCAGGGACGATCATCTCTAACCACCATGACTCGCTGCACGTATGAATGCCAACCTTGCTGTGTTACGCTTTTTATAATTATTTATCGTCTTTGTTTTGTTCTGATCCCGGAAACACTACCACAGGGCCTTGCTCCTCGCTTGACTCTGGATCCTTCTGTTCTTCATCAGGTTCAGGAATAGCTACTGGCTCAGCCTTAGCGATTTCGCCAATACGATGAGCAGTTACTTGCCCCATTGGTAAACGATGAACTGCTTCTGCTAACTCATCGCTTTCTAATAGTTTACGCTGAGATTCCAATAATTGCAAGAATGAATTTTTAAAATCTTCAACTTCAGTACGTAATTGATTTTGCTCGTTCGTTAGATCAGCATTTTCTTGGGCTAAACGAACAGCATCAGCATCTGCCTTTGCTCGAGCATCATTAATAATTTTCGTCGCTGATTCTTGTGCATGAGTCAACTGCTTTTTCACTTCGACATCAGCATCTTGCTTCAAGCGATCAGCTGCTTCTTGGGCAACAAAGATTGATTGATTCACTTGATCACGTTTTGATTCTAGCTCTTCAATCTTTACTTGAGCTAGTTCATTTTGATGCTTTAATTCATCACGTTCTGCAATCAGGGCTTCATAATCACCGTTAATCTGGTCCAGAAATGCGTCGACATCTGTTGCAATGTAAGCTTTGCTGCCTTTTTTTGTAAATTCATGATTCAAAATTTCATCAGGTGTTAATGCCATAATTTTTCTCCTTTAATATGTTTTGTGCGTTCACAACTACAGTTATTTCATACTTGCTCACTATCTCCGGATAATATTGACAATGGATTTAATCTTGCCTTTTTTACTTATTCCGTCAAGCAATTTAATCTGAACTCGACCATGCTTTCTGACTGAAATAACATCACCGATCGCTAATTCTACATCCGGTTTAGCTATTTCGCTCCAATTCACGCGCACTTGATTTTCTTCAATTAGCTTTTTAGCACCAGAACGCGATAGGTCAAATCCAGCTGAAATTACCGTATCAAGTCGTAAAGAAGATAACAACAAGAAATTTTCTTCCCAGTCATTTATATGGGGTAGTACGTTATTAAGATCACATTCTATTAGAGACACTTGAACATGACCAATTTTGGTAACCATCTGTTGCATGTAATGTTGCATCTTTGAATCAATGATGATTTGCCATCGACTGTGTGTCTGATCATATAAAATATCACCGATAACATTTCTACTAATTCCACTGTACATCATTGAGCCTAAAATAGTTGAGTGATGCAGGTCATCAAATTTAGTAGGATATTTTATTTCAATCAGTGATATCTCAAATTCCAAATCATCTTGAGGATATTCCTTGGGTATAAGAATAGCACGCTGGCTCTCCGCACCTTGAACACCACCATTAAAGTAAACAGCTAAATCAGCAGCATGATTCACTAAAACATTTAAAATGTACTGTTCCCGTGGATTGAGAAATCGTGTTAAAATACTACGATATTCATTTCTAGATTGTTGAATCCAATCATCAACTTGCTTTACAAATGGTTGTTCATTTGAACGAAAATGTTGACTAATTGTTGATAGCTTGTTTGTCATAGAAACAAATTAACCAAGTGTAATAAACCACTACGAGCAAAATTCAAAGCAATTATGGCGACAATTGGTGAAAAATCAATCATTGCTATAGGCGGAATAAAGCGAAACATACTTAAGTAAGGTTCAACAATTTTTCCAAGGAACCGCCCCAAGCCAGATTCACGTGCGCCAGGAAGCCAAGACATTAAGATATAAACGACAATGGCATATTCATAATATTGAATCAGGTTAAAAACCCATTTAATAATTTCTATTATCATGTGTATTAGTACCGGCTGTTTGGTTCAAGGTTATCCGTCAATGTGCCAGAAATCTCAAATGTATTCGGCGTTACCAAAAAAATTGATTGTCCGATGCGTTCAATTTCCCCATTAACAGCGTATATTGTACCGCCTAGGAAATCTAAAATGCGCTTGGCTTGAGCTTCATCAATTTGAGTAAAATTAACGATTGCAGCCTCACCGCCAAGTATCTGTGACGCAATTGAACGAGAATCTGAATAAACTTTAGGCTCAAATAAAGCAATTTTACTGTTAGCGCTGTTCAATCCTGCAGGAGTTTGTGACTGGGTAGTTTGTCTAACAAATCGTGGTTGTGAAGAAGTTTGTTGTGTTGTCTGCTGCTCTTGCTGCTGACTTTGTTCATACCCATCTTCTTCGTAATAGTCGTCGTCTTCATTGCTGAAAAGACGCTTAATTGTATCACCTAATGCCATAAGTTCTCCTTAACGCTTCTTGAAAAATGGTGGCTGATCATTATCATCATCATTTGACAAATCAACAGATGCACTTGAAGTTGGCGTATTAAACACATCAAAAGATTGCTTTTGAACATCGTCAAAACGTTTTTCCTCAGAGAATACATCTTTTGTATCATTCGTAATGTTCCAGTCTGCAAATGGATCATTTTGTGCCATTGTAGGCTTAGGCGCAGCATTTGAAGGTGCTGGCTTTTCAAACACAGAATTGTTTATTGGCGCTTCATTTGTATTTGTTGTGCTACTTGTATTAACGTTAGAACCAAAAACATTTGCAGCTGAGGCAGCAGTGTTTTCAGTCATTTTAGGTTTTTCAGTCACATTTTGTAAACCAGTAGCAATCACTGTAACTCGAATTGAATCTTCCAGGTTTTCATCAATTGAAGTACCGAAAATAACATTGACATCGTGACCGGCTTCTTGGCTAATCACTTCTGAGGCTGTTTGCGCCTCAAACAATGACATGTCCAAACCACCTGTGATGTTTAACAAAACATCTTCAGCTCCTGCCATATCAACTTCCAACAATGGAGAAGAAATAGCTTGCTTAGTTGCATCAGCTGCACGCGTTTCACCGCTGGCTTGTCCAACACCCATCAAAGCAGGTCCGGCATCTTGCATAACCGTTTTAACGTCAGCAAAATCCAAGTTAATAAAGCCTGGGTTTGTAATCAATTCTGAAATACCACGAACACCTTGTGCCACGACTTCATCAACTACCTTAAAAGCTTCTGACAATGGCGTGCGCAAATCAATACGATCTTTCAAACGTTCGTTTGTAATAACAATCAAAGAATCGACAGATTCTGAGAGTGCTTGAAGACCTTCGGCAGCATAACGACCACGCTTTGGACCTTCCCACTTAAATGGACGAGTAACCACAGCAACGGTTAGAGCGCCTTGCTCCTTGGCAATACGTGCTACAACTGGAGCAGCGCCATTACCAGTTCCACCACCCATTCCAGCTGTAATAACTACCATATCAGCCCCTGTCATGGCAGAAGCAATTGCCTCTGATGATTCTTCAGCGGCCTTGGTTCCTCTTTCAGGATTAGAACCGGCACCTAATCCACCGGTCAATTTAGGACCAATTTGAATTTTTGTGTCTGCTTTTGATTTGTCTAGTGCTTGTACATCAGTGTTGGCAACGATAAATTCGACACCGCTAACACCTTCTTCTATCATATGATTAACAGCATTGGAACCACCGCCTCCAACACCGATAACCTTAATGATTGCGCCTGCTTGTTGCGCGTCATCAATTGAAAAATCCATGAGTCGTCTCCTTAAATGTTCGATTATTCTTCATTAAATAAATTGCTGAGTTTTTGACGCATTTTGCCAAACCAGCCTTGTTGCGGGTCATTTACAATTTCACCATCATACTGAAAACTTTCTACAGGTTGTTGCACAACTTCATCCCCATACTCTTCTGGTAACATGGAAGTTTGTTGTTCAATTGCATGACGTTGCATAATAGTTTGCTTAATCACCTGTTGTGTCATACTTTCACGAGAAGCAAACATCGCATAGGATAGCGAACGCGAATAGGCTGGATGCCGCAAACCAATTTGATCTGGTACAAACAAGCGGACATTATCACCCAAAACTCGCTTTGCAAAGTCTACCATTTTCGGTAAGGCAGCGTTGCCACCAGTTAGGACAAAACCACCTGGTAGATTCAACGCACCAATTTGCTTTAATTGCTCAAATAGTCGCGTATACATCTGTTCTAAACGTGCAGCGATAATCTCTGAAAGATACTGTTCGTCAAATTGCTTAGTAAATTCTTCGCCGATAACCTCTACTGGAAATTCGTTAGATGACACAGTCTGCGAAGGATCTGCATATCCATAGTCTCGCTTGATTTTCTCAGCGTTAATATATGATGTCCCTAACACAGTTGATATATCTTTAGTAACATTATCTCCACCTTCTATATCGACGAAGGTGAATTTGAGTTTTCGATCATGGATAACTGAAGTACTAGTTTGACCGCCGCCAAGATCTATAAGAACAGTTCCAAAATCTTGCTGCCCATCATTTAAAATGATAGATCCCATGGCTAATGGTGCTAATACAAATTCTCGTAAAGTTAATCCTGCTTTTTGAATAGCCATCCGTGTGTTATCTAAAACTTTTTCCGGCCCAACATAAGCAATGCCATGCATCTCTAACCGAACACCAATCATTTCATGTGGATCTTTGATGCCATCAAAACCATCAACTACAAATTCCTCAGCGACCAATTCTATTACATCATGGTCAGCTGGCAATCCACGCGACAAGGCCTGTGTTGCAACATTTTGTACATCTTGATATGTAATTCTTTTATTCTGATTAGCAATCGACACTAAACCGTCGACATTAATAATTTTAATTTGATTAGCTGGAACACCAGCTACGACTTCACTGATTTGAATATTTGCTTTTTCTTGTGCTTGGTCAATCGCTTCACGAATTGCACTTGCAGTCGCATCAATGTCAACGATGACACCACGTCTCAAGCCCCGAGATGGGGCATTTCCTGCACCAATTACATTGAACTGATTACCAGTCATTTGTGTAATGACAACCTTGATTGAAGTAGTTCCGATGTCTAATCCAACCGTCACGCCTGAATTATTCATGCGTCGTGCCCCTTTATAAATTATTTTTTTAAAATATACCTAGTACTAATGGTACCATACAAATGAGGTGTTTTACCACTCATTTGCCGTTCTATTTAGAACCATATCCGTAGGAATATGCACCATATTGTAAATCAATTATTCCCTTGGTTTGCATTTGAGCTGCAATACCAGGATAATAAATCATTTTTTTCCCAAATGTCTTCAGCGTAGCCAAAACTGTATTTCCATCCGTCATAATAATCTTCAAACGATTATTGTTGTCCTTGGTTGGTGAATATATGATTTGACTTATGTTTTGCCTTAATGATAATTCAAACTGTGAGAAAGTTTTAGCCGTGTTAGTCAGTTGCGCGTTATTTTTGAAGTTACTATAAATTGGTGCATTTCCGTTAGGATTATCAACTTTTTTTGATTTCCCTTGACGGTTAAGTGCATACCATTGACCATCTTTTTTCACAAATCCTGCACTAATATTTTCAACAACTTTGATTGAAACGACATTACTGTCCAAATCAATATCAGCAGAATAAACTTTGGCATCTTTTTTTATTAATTGATGCGCGATGAAGGTCGTTTGTCCAAGAACACGCCAGCGTGGTGTTTTATCGTTAATGCCAACATATTTTTGAACTTGTTGTTTGGTTAACATATTCGAATCAATGTTAACTGAACTAATCGTACGCCATGGTTGTAAACTCAAAATTAAACCGACAATTAAAACAACAAAAGCCGTCAAACTAATCCAAAGTTGTAACGGTCGTCGCTTCATAAATTGTGATTTAATTTTCTCCATTATTCACCAATTGCATCCAATATTAACGCGTATAAACGATCTCCAGCATCTCTGATGCCAACATTTTTAGCTTGTTCTGTCATTGTTTTGCTAACAGATTCATTTAATAACAGCGAATCCGCTGCTAGCGATAATGCTTTCCCTGACAAAGCTGGTTCAGTAATCATCAATGCAGCGCCTGCATCAACTAGGCTTTGTGCATTTTTTGTTTGATGGTCACCAGTAACATAGGGGCTTGGCACTAGAATTGATGGAATGCCCAGTGCCGTGATTTCAGCAATAGACGTTGCACCAGCTCGAGATACAATAGCCGACGTTTTTGCCAATACCTCTGGCATGTTTTCAATGTACGGTAAAATTCGAACATTATCTGCTGGCTGTGTAGTCAGCCGATCTAAAACATTTTCATATCGCTTTGGACCAGTCACAATAACGACTTGATAATTTCTTTTATTAAACTCTTGCATAGCATCAATGACAGCTAAATTGATTGGCGGTGCCCCTTGAGAGCCTCCAAATATCAATAATGATGGTTTTTCATCGCTCAATCCAATTTGTTGCCATGAAAAATTAGACTTAATAGATGCCACCTGTTGGGCCCGCGGGTTTCCTACAACAAATACTTTGTCTTTAGGAAATTGTGACAGCGCAGCATCAAAAGCGACACCTATCTTAGTTGCACCACGTGACAAAAACTTATTTGTAACACCTGCCACTGAATTTTGCTCATGTATAACAGTTGGAATGTGCAGCCTTTGGGCAGCATAGACAACAGCGCCACTGACATATCCACCTGTTCCAACTACAACATCAGGATCAAAATCCTTAATAATCTTTTTAGCCTCTTTAACCGCTTTTAAGAATAATGATACTGTCTTGATATTTTCTAATGAAAAAGATCTTTTAAAGCCTTGAACAATTAATTTTTCAAAAGGCATGCCTGTGGCCGGCACAATGTTTGATTCCACACCACGTTCTGAACCAACATACAAAAATTCCGTATTCGGCTCATGTTTACGAATGACTTCAGCTAGTGCCAATGCTGGGTAAATGTGACCACCAGTACCACCACCCGATAGAATTATTTTCATTTTAGTCCTCTCATGAATTCAATGTTTCTTTCAGTGATGCAACAAAATTATCACCGCGCTCTTCAAAGCTACTATATTGATCCCAACTTGCCTGTGCCGGAGAAAGCAACACTACATCTCCTGGTGAAGCTAATTGAACAGCTACTGGCGCAGCATGTTCGACATCAGTCACAGCAATCACTGGTTTTCCAGCCTCACGTGCAAGTGTTACAATTTTTTGTTGCGTTTCTCCAACAGCAATAACTGCCTTCACATTTTTTAGATTTGGTAGCAAACGTTCCAAATCATCGCCACGCTCTAAACCGCCTCCAATCCATATCGTTGGACAATCAAAACTATCCAAAGCGGTTTGAGTGGCTTCAATATCTGTTGCTTTAGAATCGTTATAGTATTTAACATCACCGGCTGTGAACAGATATTGCAGTCGATGTGCTACACCACTAAACGTTTTTAAAACTTCTCGAATAGCTGGTTTAGACACACCGGCTAAATTAGCTACTGTTACAGCAGCTAAAATATTTTCCTGATTATGTGGTCCTACTAACTTAATATCCTTAGTAGGCATCACAATTTCATCTGTTAATGTCAAATTACCATTCGAAAATGCAACTGGAAAATGCTGTTTTGTTCTAGAAAATTCTAAAACTTGAGCCTCAGTTTCATTTTTAAACTTTTCTGTATCTTGCCCATCAGCATTTAAAACCAAGTATTGATTAGCATTTTGATGACGCGTAATGCGGAATTTAGCAGCAACATAGTTAGCGCGCGTTTTATGGTAATCTAAATGATTTGAAAAAATATTAGTAACCAATGCGATGTCTGGTTGGATATCTGGTAGTCCTAATAATTGGAAGCTAGATAACTCCAATAATAAAGTATCTTCTCGAGTTAAATCAAAAACCACTTCACTAACTGGAACACCGATATTTCCCGCAGTTATTACATTTTGGCCGTCAGCCTTCAACATTTCACGAATTAATGATGTAGTTGTTGTTTTTCCGTTCGAGCCAGTTACTGCTATCAAGCGACCATTGAAAGTGCTCAAGGCAATCTCAACTTCTGTCAATATAGGAATATTAAGTTTTTCAGCTTTTTGCACTAAAGGATGGTCATAATTAATACCAGGATTTTTAATCAGGTAATCATATGTGCCATCAAGCGTTTCGGAATTGTCCGTGCCAATCAATGTTACATCAGCAGCCAATAAGGATCGATAAGTGGCATCTTGCGCATCAAATTCGCCGCCATTGACCACTGTAACTTTGCTACCTAATTTTGTTAATAGTTGTGCTGCTGCTTTTCCTGAGCGCGCCCAACCAAATACCATTACTTTTTTATTTTTAAAATCTGTTGCTTGCATAACTAACCTGATTTCTATTATATGTACGCGGCTAATGTCCGCTTTAACTCATATACAAAATACCAATAATTCCTATGATTGCAGTTACAATCCAGAACAAGGCATCAATTTGCCATTCATTCCAGCCAAACTTTTCAAATGAGTGATGTATTGGCGCCATGGGAAAAATTCGCTTTTTCCAGAAATGATAGCCAATTGTTTGAATAACTACTGATAGGGTCTCGATAACAAAAATCAACCCAAACCATAAAAGTGAAAAAGGAATGCCAAGTACAATTGATTCGATTGCCAGCCCAGCACCCAAAGCTAAAGATCCGGTATCGCCCATAAAAATTTTTGCTTTTGGTTTGTTAAATAACAAAAAGCCAACCAACGCACCGATAATTGAGGCGTTAAAAATCACAATTATATGGTTATGAACTCCTAAAGCAATCCACGTATATACAAGATAGACAATAAGACTTGTCCCCGTTAGTAGACCATCTAAGCCATCTGTTAAGTTAGTCGCATTTGACCAACCCACCAGCCAAAACCACAGGAAAATGAAGTAAAAGATTCCTAAATTAAAAACACCAATAAACGGTATATTTAATATGAGTGGTATTTGCATAATCCACATAATAATCATGATGACAACCGCACATAACGTTTGCGCCAAAAGTTTTGGTATGAAGCGGAAACCATCATCCGCATGATGAATCATTTTCAACGCATCATCAATGCCACCAATAATTGCGTAAGCAACAACTGCCAAGATGGGTATAAGTACCATTACAAATCCAATTTTACCCGAATAAGCGACACTACCAATCAGTGCGCTTAGCGATGCAGCTGCGATAAACAATGCCCCACCCATACTTGGTGTACCTGCTTTAGATTGATGGTCAGGCCCAAGTTTCCGAATTACGGCCTGTTCTTTAGATTGTTTTAAAAATTTGATCACCGCAGGCATGAATATTACAGTAACAATAAACGCACGGGTGAATGCCCAAAAATACTCTGTCATTTTCTCCCATTACTCCTTCTCTTTTAAAGCAATTGACACAACACTACTTTTTACAATAAGTTGGTTTTCAGCTATACTTTGGCCCGAAATAAATCCAGAACCTTTCCACGTTAGTTTGAAGCCTATTTTATTAGCAAATGTTTGCGCATCAACTAAACTCCAACCAATCATATTTGGCATATATGTGTTTCCTTTTGCAGTCAAAATTACTAATTGGTTTGTCAATGACTTTTGATTAGCTAGCAATGACTGACTAGTAATTTTACCTTTTGATCCCACAACTGCAACTCTAAATCCAGCCTTTGTCATTGTAGATTTTGCACTTGAAATAGATTGCCCAACTACATTAGGTACTGTTTGTTTAGTTGTCTTTGATTTTACCGCACTATCACTATCATTTAAAGCCTGGAGCATTAAAGGCTTAAATAGTTTACTCATTGTTGGTTGAATATCACCGTCAGGCAATTTTGAGGGTTGCTTGACAGCCATGTAGAATATATATTTTGGATTTTTTTCCGGCGCTAGAACCATCACCGAATGGATAGCATCTTTATAAGTCTGTGAATATTGACCATTCTCACTGATTTGAGCTGTACCTGTTTTAGCAGCAATCTGATAACCGTAATCACTAAGATCAAATTCCTTAGCAGTTCCATCCGACTTATTAACAACATCTATCATATATTTTCTGACTTGCTTTGCCGTACTAGCTTTGATGGGATGTCCAACTGTCGTTGTTTTACCTTGTTTAACTATTTCTCCAGTAGACGAATTGACAATTTTATCAATAAAGTACGGTCTAATTTCTTTACCATTATTGGCAATTGCTGAATAAGCTTGTATCATTTGCAAGGGTGTAACACGGATTGCTTGACCAAACGCTGTGTTTGCTTGATCAATCGCATATGAAAACGAGATTGACCCTGCTTCTTCGCCATTTAGCCCTGACTGGGTTGACTGCAAAAACTTGAATTTTTCTAAATAATTTTTCCACGTCTGTGCACCAATTTTTTGCTCTGTTTTTGCAAATGCGACGTTCGATGAACGCCAGAAGCCCTCTCGATATGTCATTTGTCCTTGATCATCACCAAAAGAATCTGTCACTTCCTTTCCGTCAATCAGATAAGTTCCTGACTGGAAGGTTGCGTTAGGCTGCCACTTACCAGTATCAATAGCTGCAGCTAATGTTATGCCTTTCATGGTAGATCCTGGCTCAAAGGCTCCTTGATCTAACAAATTGGACCAAACTGTTGGAGTATCTGATTTATCATTAGGATTAAAATTAGGTCGTTGCGTTGCTGCGACAATACGACCTGTTTTAGCTTCCATTAACACAGCAACTGCTGCTGTTGGTTTAGTGGCTTTCACAAATGTATCCATTCGTGTTTCCAACGTTGTCTGTAGCGAAGAATCTAACGTGAGATAAACGTCATCTCCATTTTTAACACTTTTACTGCTATCAGTTTTTTGCCCCTGATAACTCTTGATACCGTTTTTACCTGATAGCAATTTGTTTTCTGATGCTTCAATACCCATTATGCCAGATATAGTTGACTGACCACTACTACCTTCAACCATGTTCACATTTCCAATCAGATGCGAAGCCATCTGATCATTAGGATATGTTCGAGCCTGATGTGAGGTAAATGAGATACCTGAAAGCTTCATTTTCTCAATTTTATTATGTTGCGAAATCGTCAAGTTTTTACCCGCGGTACCAAACTCAACTTGAAATTGTTTACTGGACAAGCGTTTATAGATTTCTTTTTCTTTTAGATTGATTACCTTGCTTAACTCACGAGCGACTTTAGCTTTGTCCGTTACGTACAATGGCTTACCATCAGTATCTTTCTGATTTTTATTCAATATTGCGTACATATTATAGACTGTGGTATTTTCTGCCAACACCTGCCCGTCCGAATCAAATATTTTGCCACGAGAGGCAATAATATTTTGTTTTCCCATAAAGGCCTCACGTGTGGCTTTTGTAAGATTATGACCATCTACCGATTTATTACCCGCGATAATAAAAAGACGCACACCAAGTCCTAAAATCACGATGGTCGTTGCGATAAGCAGCAGAACGCCAAAGGTCTTGGCGTTTTTCGTGATTTTTTTGTGTGGTATCCGTCTCACTTTGTTTTTCATAATTATTGATTAATATTGCGCACACTGTTGTCAGACAGTGTCATGCCATATTTTTTTGCAACCTTATCTAGATTTTTTTTACTCATGGCTGTTTGCACCTGTGTACGTAAATCGTCATTATTTTGCTTAGTTTCATCAATTTTGGTTTGAACTGCGTTTACACTGGCTGTTGTTTTGGTCGTTTGCATACTTGTATAAACAACGCCAACCATCAATGCCAAAACAACAGTGGCAACAATAGCTACCATTATTCGCTCTTTTTTTGTCCAAGCGGCTGCTTTATATTTAGTACGACTATGAGTACGCGGCTGAGATGCTGTTAAAGGTGCTTGCTGTGCTAAAGGTGTATATTGATATGCATTTTGTGCCATGTAATATTCTCCAATTTATTTATCATTGCTGATCTTATGTAAGACCACAGCATCTAGTCTATTTTCTTCTTATGCCACGTAGTTTCGCCGACTCTGCACGGTGATTGATAGCCATCTCTTCTGTGCTTGGTGAAATTGGTTTGCGCGTTAATAACTCATAATCAGCTTCAAATTGCCCCGGTAGCACTGGCAAACCAGCAGGTAATTCTGGTGCCGAAGATTTTTCACGAAACATTTGTTTTACTAAGCGATCTTCTAATGACTGAAAAGTAATCACACTAATTTTGCCGTCAGTTGCTAATAACTCAAGTGCTTGAGTTAATGAATCTTCTAAGGCACCTAATTCGTCATTGACAGCAATACGAAATGCTTGAAATGAGCGTTTTGCAGGATGTCCACCCTTTCGACGGGCGGGTGCTGGAATTGCTTCTTTAATGATGTCTACCAATTCAAAAGTCGTATTAATTGGTGCGTTTTCACGGTGCTGCTCAATCTTTCGAGCAATTTGCTTAGGGAAGCGATCTTCTCCATAACGGCTCAAAACACGCATCAATTCATTAAACGGCCACTCATTAACAATTGTTTTAGCTGTTAATGCTTGGCGTTGATCCATGCGCATATCAAGTTCAGCATCATATTTATAACTGAACCCTCGCTGACCATCATCAAATTGCACAGAACTAACACCCAAATCGTAAACAATACCATCAACTGATGTCACACCATAATCCGCTAATGCGGAGGTTAATGTCCGAAAATTTTTATGAATTATAACTAATTTACCAGCAGCGATTTCATCTGCGTATTGTTCAGCGTTATATTGGATAGCTGTATCATCTTGGTCAAAACTATAAAGTGTACCGGTTGTGAGTTGCTTTAAGATTTCTCCAGTGTGTCCGCCGCCACCTAATGTAGCATCGACATAAGTTCCTTCTGGTTTAATATCTAATAGAGCAATAGCCTCATGTAAGAGTACTGTTACATGTTCAAATGGCATAGCAGCCCTCTTTCTTAAAACTTGTATTATTAATTCGTTTAAAGGTCGAAGTCTACCAAACCTTCAGCAATGTTATCAAAATCATCCGCAGTTTCAGCCGTATATGCTGACCAATTCTCTGCACTCCATATTTCAAATGAATCACCAACACCGGTAACTACAACACTTTTTTCTAGTGACGCGTATTCTCTTAAATTATTAGGAACAACAATTCGTCCCTGCTTATCAAACTCGGCTTCTAATGCACCAGCCATAACAAAACGTCTAAAAGCACGTGCATCTTTCTTGCCTAATGGTAATTGATTTAACTGCTCTTGCAATTTTTCCCAAACTGCCATCGGCATAGCGCGAAGTGATTTCTCCATCCATTTTGTAATAATGAATTGATCACCGAGTTGATTACGAAATTTTGCCGGAATAATTAAGCGACTCTTTGTATCAAGCGTATGTGAATATTCACCCATGAACATAGAGCCACCTCCATTAAAATTTCTATACTATTAATTTACCACATTTCCCCACTTCACTCCACCCAAATTATTGTTTTGTCACAAACTAGTAAATTTTCAGCACACAAAAAGCGCAGTTATCAAGGATAACTGCACTTCAAAAATGTGGGGTTTAGTGGAGGAATAACCCAATAATTGTTATCAAAATGACAATTATTGCGGCCAATAAACCACTCCATTGCCAGTACCTTCGCCAAAATGTTTGCCATCGCCAGTTATTTTGCAATAAAAACCAAGCTAAAAGCATGCCAACGACCAACCATGCGAGTAAAAGCCAAGGAACAAAGCTAATACCAAATAGATAACCCATTGTTTGGTGCAATACAATCCAGTTAGGAATCGTAATAATGTCTAATGTTTTAATAGATGCTTGTTTTAAAGCTGTCCATTTCTTAAATATAATGACAACTGTCCAAAAAATAAAACCACCGAGTGGCCAAATCCACCATTGCATGTTAATTACCTCGTATCTAACTTTAACGAATTCGCGTAGAAATTTCAATTATTTTAGAAGATATGTTAGACTAGAAAGTAATATATTAGAGGTGATATCAATGACTGACGAACAAAACCATCGACCGGTTAACACAAAATTACAAGCCGAAATAGAATCAAAGTTAAACCAGCACAAGGTGCCAAAAATTGATAAAAAACCACGGACACGTCTCGAAAAGATGACGTTAATTATGTCATGGTTTATGGTTATCTTAATGGCTGGATCAGTAATATACGCAGCTATTAGCGCATTAGGCTGGCTATAATAAAAAAGACGTAA